>Ga0207690_10000170_pt1 | contig 50577 bp, 47 predicted proteins | sample KBSC23metaG_FD_184315 | JGI IMG/M metagenome (GOLD analysis project Ga0207690, IMG submission 184315) | Corn rhizosphere microbial communities from Kellogg Biological Station, Michigan, USA - KBS C2-3 metaG (SPAdes) (version 2) | ecosystem: Host-associated > Plants > Roots > Rhizosphere > Soil ... | reverse complement strand
GCGCGACGCCGCGTGCGACGCTGAGGCCAGGGCCCGCCGGGCCGACGACGCCGTCAGGGGCGCCGCGCCGGCAACGCCGGCGGACACGCGCAAGGGCCGGGTCCGCAACCTGATGCGTCGGCTCGTCTGGAACGAATCCGAGGGCGACGAGGATGAGCTCGACAGCCTGATGGACGACCTCGACGCGCGCCTGCACGAGGCGGCGCTCGCGGCGGACTTCGAAACGCTCCCGGTCGAGGCCGTGGCCCGGCGCATCGCCGCGGACATGGGCCTCTCCGGCGACATCGTCCTGTCCCTCTGCGAGCCCCCTCCTCCGCCGCGCCTGTCGCCCACATCATCGCTGGCGACAGCGGACACAGGCTAAGGTCCTGTTGAGGCTGCGGCATATCAATAGCTTGGATCCAACCCCCATCCGCTCATCCCCGCGGAAGCGGGGATGAGCGGTGTTGAGTTCTCGAAGATGACGTTGTCGTCGGCCATGCCGTGCGCCAGCAAAAGCGCGCCGGGCTTCATGTTCCCCAGCCGCGCCGTCACCTGCGACAGCCGATAGCCCTGCGGGTTGTCGGCGGGCGTGCCCATGTAGCGCTCGGTGCTACCGCAACGATGAAGAGCTTCATGGAATCCCCAACGACTTCGCGGGCGACCACACCGGAAAGCCGGCCCCTTGCCAAGGGCTAGCTGCCGGGCCCCGTCCAGGCGGTCAGCGGATTGAGCAGGAAGACCGGCGTCGTCGGCGCGAGACCCAGCTCGTCCCAGGTAAAGGCGAGCTCCGCCTGACCCATCACAAAGGACCTGCACGGATCGATCCGCCTGCGCCCGAAGGCCAGCGTGACCTGCCCGCCGCGCCGCTCCACATAGAAGGCGAAGTCGCCCTTGGCCGTGCAGCCGTTGGACGCGACGCGGATGGTCAGGGCCTGGCGTCCGGCCTGCGCCGAATAGAGCGGCTCCAGTTCGCCCAGCGCGCCCGCCGACGGCTTCACCGCCGGCGGCTCGGCCACCGTCGCGCAGCCGCCGAGCGCCAGCGCCGCCAACAGGAAGAGCCTGCGATTCATGCCGCGCACTCCGCCACAGCCCCAACCAAAGCGAAAGACGCCAAAGCAAAAGGCCCGGGATCCCTCCCGGGCCTTTAGATCCTCCCCCTCTGGGGGAGGTGGCCCAGAGGGCCGGAGGGGGTTTCATCCCGAGCGCCGCAGAGGAAACCCCCTCAGTCGCTCCGCGACAGCTCCCCCAGGAGGGGAGCAACTAGGACGCGTAGAATTCGATGACGAGGTTCGGTTCCATCTTCACCGGATAGGGCACCTCGGCCAGTTCCGGCATGCGCACGTACTTCGCGCTCATCCCCTTGCCGTCGACTTCGATGTAGTCGGGTGTGTCGCGTTCCGGCGACTGCAGGGCTTCCAGCACCAGGGCCATGTTGCGCGAACGCTCGCGCACCGAGACCACGTCGCCCGGCTTCACGCGGAACGACGGGATGTTCACCCGCTTGCCGTTCACCAGCACGTGGCCATGGTTGACGAACTGGCGCGCCGCGAATGGGGTCGGCACGAACTTGGCGCGATAGACGACGGCGTCCAGGCGGCTTTCCAGGAGCGCGATCAGGTTCTCCGAGGTATTGCCCTTCCGGCGGGCGGCTTCCTCATAAATCTTGCTGAACTGCTTTTCGGTCAGGTTGCCGTAATAGCCCTTCAGCTTCTGCTTGGCCCGCAGCTGCAGGCCGAAGTCGGAGACCTTCTGCTTGCGGCGCTGGCCATGCTGGCCGGGACCGTAGGCGCGCTTGTTGATCGGGGACTTCGGGCGACCCCAGATGTTTTCGCCCATCCGGCGGTCGAGCTTGTACTTGGCGCTATGGCGCTTGGACATATCGTTCTCTTCTTCGACCCGAGCCGGCGCTTCCGAAGTTGGAAGCGCGATTTCAACGGCGGCCTTCGCGTCAACCCGTCATGGCTCCACGGCCGCGCGGTCGCCCGGCGGCGTGGAAGGCGCGGTGTATGCCTACGCGGCCCTTCTGAGTCAAGTTTGCACGCCCGTGCGGCGGGCCAGTGCGCGCGAGGCCTCCTGCGCCTGCGCCCACCAGCCGCGCACCAGTTCGCCGGCCTCTCCGGCCTGCGCCAGACCGATCGCCTGCCCGGCCCAAAGCGACATCATCTGCGGGTCGCCGGCCTTGGCCGCGGCGGCCCGCAACGGCTGGGTCAGGCGGTTCTGCACCGGATAGGCGGGCAGTTCGTCCTCGCTGGCCCGCATCTCTCTCATGAAGCGGTTCTCCAGACCGCGGGCGTAGCGGCCGGAGAAGGCCCGGGTGAGCCGGGTCGGATCGTCCGGCGCCGTGCGGATCGCCTCCTGCCAGATCGGGCCGGTGATCGCCTGATCGCTCAAGAGGAACGCGCTGCCCATCTGGGCGGCCGCCGCGCCAAGCGCGAGCGTTGCGGCGACGCCGCGCCCGTCCATGATCCCTCCGGCCGCGATCACCGGCAGGTCGACCGCCGCCCGCACCGTCGCGACCAGCGCCATCGTGCCGACCAGGCTCGCCTCGACGTCCGCGAGGAAGTTGCCGCGATGGCCGCCGGCCTCCATGCCTTGGGCGCAGACGCCGTCCGCCCCCGCCTCCGCCCAGGCCCGAGCTTCGGCCACCGTATTGGCCGTGCCGAGCACATAGCTGCCGGCGGCCTGCAGGGCCGCGATCCGCTCGCGGCTGATCATATCAAAAGCAAAGGAGGCGATGGCCGGCGCGGCGCGCAGGGTCGCTTCGAACTGGGCGTCGAAGTCGTGGGCGAAACGATTGGGATGCTCGGGCAGCGGGACGCCGGCCTTCTCGTACCAGGGCCGCAGCCGCTCCAGCGCCCGGTCCAGGGTCTCCGCGTCCGGCGTCGCCTTGGACGAGACCAGGAGGTTGATCGCGAACGGCGCGTCGGTCCCGGCTCGCACCTTGCCGACCGCGGCCTCGATCTCATCGGGCGGGAAGGCGGCCACGGCGATCGATCCCAGGCCGCCGGCGCGGCTCACCGCTAGGGCCATCTCGGGCGACGACGCTCCCGCCATCGGAGCCTGTACGATGGGGATCGTCAGGCCCTCAAGTAACGCGGCCAGGCTCATGTTTCGTCTCCTGTCTTGGCGGTCTTCTTCTCGGCCAGCTTCGCCAGCACTCGTCCGCGGCCTTTCGACAGCGCCGTCACCACGCCGCGGAAGGTTCGCACCTCCTGGTCGGTGAAGCTGGCGCGGCCCAGCGCCGAGCGCAGGTTCTGCACCATCGAGGGCCGCTTTTCCGGCGGGTGGAAGAATCCCGCATTGTCCAGCTCGCGCTCGAAATGCTCGTAGAGGCCTAGCATCGCAGCGCCGTCGGCCGGTGGCGCGCCGTTGCGGAAGACCTGAGGGGCCTCGTCGGCGACCGTCATGCGCCACTCATAGGCAGCGATGGCGACCGCCTGGGCGAGGTTCAACGACCTGAACCGCGTGTCGACCGGCAGGGTCACCACCGCCTGGCAGAGCGCGATGTCGGCGGTCTCGAGCCCCGCCCGCTCTCCGCCGAACAGCAACCCGGTCTTGAGGCCCTCAGCCACGGCCGCCGAGAGGTTGCGGACCGCCACACGTGGCGTCAGCACCGGAAGCTGCAGCTCGCGGGGTCGCGCCGTCGTGGCATAGACGAGCTGCAGGTCGGCAATCGCCTCCTCGACGCTGCGGAAAACACGCGCGGCGTTCAGCGGCCAGTCGGCGCCGGAGGCCGAGGCCCAGGCGCGCTCCTGAGGCCAGCCGTCTCGCGGATTGACCAGCCGCAGCTCGGAAAGCCCGAAGTTCGCCATCACCCGCGCCGCCGCGCCGATGTTCTCCGCGAGCTGTGACGCGTTCAGGATTATGACAGGGGTTGCAGGAGAGGCTTCAGCCATGACCGGGTTACAATCGCTTGAGCCGGGAAGCGCAAGCCCTGGTGGGCGCGGCCTCGGCCGGCGCGGTCTGCTGATGGCCGGAGTCGGGCTGGCGCTGGCCGCTTGCGGGCGTCCCGAGCGAATGACCGCCTCGCGCACGCCCAGGCTCGACATGAAGCGACTGGACACCGAGATCGGCGCGATCGCGGCCCGCGCAGCGCCCGGCGTCCTGGGCTTCGGCCTGATGAACTTGGAGAGCGGCGAGTTCTGGGTGCGGTTGGGAGACCGCACCTTCCCGATGATGAGCGTCTTCAAGCTGCCGCTTGGCGCGGCGGCCCTGGCGGAGGTGGACGCCGCGCGGCTCGACCTCCACGAGGTGCTGGCCCTCAGCGACAAGGACCTGTCGCCGCCACTCTCGCCGATCGCCCAGGCCTGGCCGACTCGCAACAGCTACACAGTGGACGCGCTGCTCGTGGCCGCCGTCCGCGATAGCGACAACACCGCCGCCGACGTCCTGATGAAGCGCATCGGTGGCCCTGGCGCGGTCACCGCCTGGCTGCAGGCCCAGAAGATCACCGAGGTTCGCGTCGATCGCTATGAGCGTGAGATCCAGCCCGACACCTATGCCATGGCGTCCTTCCGGCCGCAGTGGAAGACGCCCGCCGCCTTTGCCGCGGCCCTGGCCACCGTGCCGCCGGCGCGCCGGCATGCGGCCACCCTCGCCTACATGGCCGACCCGCGCGACTCCTCAACCCCGCGCGGCATGCTGCAGTTGCTGGCGAAGCTCGACCGGGGCAGCTTGATCTCCCAGTCGTCCACCCGCCGGCTGGTGACCCTCATGACCCAGACGACCCGCGGCGGCGACCGCATCCGCGCGGGCCTACCTCCGGACACGGCCTTCGCCCACCGGCCTGGCACGTCGGGCACGGACCAGGGCCTGACGGCGGCCTTCAATGACGTGGGTATCTTCACCCTGCCCGACCGGCGAAGCTATGCGGTGGCGGCGTTCCTGAGCGGCTCGACGGCCGCGGAGCCCGCGCGCGCCGCCCTCTTCGCCGACCTCGGCCGCGTCGCCGTCCGCAGCGTCGGCTAGCCCCGAGCGCCGGCCGCGGCCCTCCAGCCTTTGCGTCCGCGCCGGCGAAGGCTATACGGCCCCAACCCCTAGAGTTCGCCCGGAGTCCCTGCCCCTCATGGCAAAGATCAAAGTCGCCAACCCCGTCGTCGATCTCGACGGGGACGAGATGACCCGCATCATCTGGAAGATGATCAAGGACAAGCTGATCTTCCCCTTCCTCGACCTGAAGATCGAGTACTACGACCTGGGCATGGAGAACCGCGACGCCACCGACGACAAGGTGACCGTCGACGCCGCCGAAGCGATCAAGACGTACGGCGTCGGCATAAAGTGCGCGACCATCACGCCCGACGAAGCGCGCGTGAAGGAATTCAACCTCAAGCAGATGTGGAAGTCGCCGAACGGCACGATCCGCAACATCCTGGGCGGCGTCGTCTTCCGCGAGCCGATTATCTGCAAGAACGTACCGCGCCTGGTGCCCAACTGGACGCAGCCGATCATCATCGGCCGCCATGCGTTCGGCGACCAGTACCGCGCCACCGACTTCAGGGTCCCCGGCCCCGGCAATCTGAAGATCACCTGGGAAGGCGACGACGGCCAGAAGATCGAGCACGACGTCTTCCATTATCCCGGCTCGGGCGTCGCCATGGCGATGTACAACCTCGACGACTCGATCCGCGACTTCGCCCACGCCTCGTTCGCCTATGCGCTGGACCGCAAGTACCCGCTCTATCTCTCCACCAAGAACACGATCCTCAAAGCCTATGACGGGCGCTTCAAGGACATCTTCCAGGAGACCTTCGACGCGGCCTACGCCGATCAGTTCAAAGCGGCAGGCATCACCTACGAGCATCGGCTGATCGATGACATGGTGGCCTCGGCGCTGAAGTGGCCGGGCGGGTTCATCTGGGCGTGCAAGAACTATGACGGCGACGTGCAGTCCGACACGGTGGCGCAGGGCTTCGGCTCGCTCGGCCTGATGACCTCTGTGCTGATCACCCCGGACGGCAAGACCATGGAGGCCGAGGCCGCCCATGGCACCGTCACGCGCCACTACCGCCAGCATCAGCGCGGCGAGAGCACCTCGACCAACTCAATCGCCTCGATTTTCGCCTGGACCCGGGGCCTAGAGCATCGCGCCAAGCTGGACGGCAATCCCGAACTCGACCGCTTCGCCAAGACCCTGGAACGCGTCTGCGTCGAGACGGTGGAGGCCGGCTCGATGACCAAGGACCTGGCGCTACTGGTGGGCGATACCCAGGGGTGGCTCACCACCGAGGGCTTCATCGACAAGGTGGCCGCCAACCTGGAAAAGGCGCTCGCTGCCTGACCTGGCGGAATCCGGCCTCCGTCGCCCCATCGTTCTTGCTTCGTTCCTGCGCGCCGTTATCCTGGCGCCCGGGAATGAGGGAGACGGACGATGACCATCGGCTACATCACCATCGGCTACAACGACGAGGCCAAGGCGGTAGCGTTCTACGACGCCGTACTGGGCGCGATGGGCTATGAGCGCGGGCCTGTCGAGGACGGCTGGGCCTTTTACGGCAAGGACGACGCGCCGAGCGTCGGCCTGTGCAAACCCTTCGACGGTCAAGCGGCGCGCGGCGGCAACGGCGCGATGACCGGCTTCAAGGCTGAGAGCGAGGCTCAGGTGAAGGCGGCCTACGAGGCGGCGCTGGCGCAGGGCGGGACCGACGAAGGCGGGCCGGGCTTCCGGCCTCCGGAGGCGACCAGCGGCTTCTACGGCGCATACGTCCGCGACGCGGCCGGCAACAAGCTCTGCGTCTATGCGACGCTCTGACGAGAGGCGTCGGCGAGCAAAGAAAGGGCCGGGGCGAACCCCGGCCCTTTCCACTCAGGTACTGGTCGGACCTCAGGCCGCGAGAACCGCCGTCCGGCGACGGCGCAGCATCGCGCCGGACATGCCAAAGCCGCCGATCATCAGCGCCCAGCTGGCCGGTTCCGGCACGCCGGCGACCGGGTTGACGGTCTGCGCGAGCGTCGCGCGGACGTCGGCGTCGTACCACCAGCCCGAATTCAGCTCGTTGTTCTGGTGACGGTCATCCTGGTTGGCGTTGAAGGTCGCGTTGCTCAGGGTGATGTTCAGGGTCGAGCCGCCGAAATTCAGGGTCAGCGGGCCGTCCCAGGTCACCTTGCCTTCGTTGATCTGCCCGTTGACGCCGAAGGTGTCGCCGGTCACCGAGCCGCTCTGGTTTCCCGGCGATGTGAAATGGAAGTTGACCGTGATGTCCTTGTGCTGGAGGTCGCTGCTGTCGAGCGAGCCTTCGTTCGTCCAGATGTCGAACAGATCGAACGACGTGGACGCGCCGTTGCCGTTCAGCACCTTGGTGAACGGGTTGTTGGCATCATAGGACGTTTCGATGTCCAGGCCGTTGTTCCCGCCATAGGCGTTAACGTTGTAGGTGCCGACGTAGGTCGTCGCGTTGGCCGCGGTGGCCATCAAGCCGGCCGCCGCGGTCGCGGCAAGCGAAAGCATCATACGCATAGTGTTAGCCCACCCCTTTTTAGGTCGCGCGCCTGCGCGACAGTGAAAACTCGTTGCGGGCCACTAACGATTGCCAGAGACCAGCAATCTTAAACATTCATCAACCATTAGACATTTGCTAACACTTGCAACCTACAGGGGATATTCCTCATTCTCCCCAGAGGGGATTTATGGTTACTTGGCCTGTTGACCAATCCTACGCTCAGGGGGCGTAACGGGACGCGGGCGGCGTTCGCACAAAAAGAAAAGGCCGGGCTGAGCCCGGCCTTTTCCGTCTAGATCAGGCTTTTGGAGCGATCAGGCAGCCATGACCAGACGACGACGGCGCAGCATGGCTCCGGCCATCCCGAAGCCGCCGATCATCAGCGCCCAGCTGGCCGGTTCCGGCACGGCCGAGTCGGAGATCAGGTTGAAGGTCGCGGAGATGTCCGCGCTCGACTGGCTGAAGCCGCCGATCAGGTGGCTGCCGAAGGTGGCGTCATTCAGCGAGACCTGCAGCACGCCGCCATTGCCGAAGTTCAGCGTCGCCGGCCCGCTCCAATGCACGGTCCCTTCATCTCCCGGCAGCAAGAAGCCGAGGAAGTTGACGAGGGTGAATCCCGTATCGGTGGCGCCGCTGACGTCGCCGCCAAAGTTCGTCGGCGCCGTGAAGTTGAAGCTGACCGAGATCGGCTGACCGTTGAGATCGTCAAAGTTCAGCGCGCTTTCAGGCGTATAGATGCTGAACAGATCCAGCGTCGTGGAGCCAGGCGCGGTCAGGTCGAAGCCCACCGAGCCGCTGCTCGGGTTGGTGTTCACGATCAAGCCGCTGCCCTGGTTGGACGTCACGTCGAACGTGCCGGCGAAGGTCGTGGCATTGGCCGCGGTCGCCATGCTGGCAACGGCCGCCATCGCCGCAAGCGAAAGCAGTATGCGCATCTTTAGCCCACCCCATGTTGAGTCACGCACCCACGTGACAGCGAAGCTCCAAGCGAGCTGCTTAAGATTTGTTAAACTTTGATCAGGCCGCAGTAAAGCTCGTTTTCCCTACAGCTATCATATTCAACCCGCAGGGGATTTGCCGAGTCGCGTAACCCGACTCTTTCATGTCCTGGTTGGTGAAAATTAAGATTCCACAATCACGCGGCGAGCGCGGATTTGATCGTTGCGAGGCCCTCGCCGGCCTTCGAGGCGTCGGGTGCGCCGCCCTGCGCGAAATCGGGCCGCCCGCCCGCGCCCTGCCCGCCCATCGCCGACACCGCCGCACGCGTCAGCTCGACCGCGTTGAAGCGCGCCTGGGCCTTGCCGGTCACCGCCACGGCCACCGCCGCCTTGCCCTCGGAAACCCCGATCAGTGCGATGACGCCGTCGGGCGCCTGCTTGCGGAACGCCTCGACGATCGGGCGCAGATCCTTGCCACCGACGCCGTCCATGACGCGGGCGATGACCGAGACGCCGCCGATCTCTTCCGGGCGGGCCGCGGCCGCCCCGCCGCCGGCGCCGCCCATGGCGAGCTGGCGCTTGGCGTCAGCCAATTCCTTCTCAAGCTGGCGGCGCTGCGCCTCGAGCGCGGCGACCCGGCCCGCCACCTCGACGACCGGGACCTTGAACTGGTCGGCAAGCCCGCGGGAAACCGCCGCCTGGTCCAGCAGCCAGCGCCGCGCCGCCTCGCCCGTCAGCGCCTCGATGCGGCGCACGCCTGCGGCGATCCCCTGTTCCTGGACGATCTTGAACAGCGCGATGTCGCCGGTGCGCGCGACATGGGTGCCGCCGCAGAGCTCGACGGAATAGGCGCCCCAATTCTCGGAATCAGGGCCGGCCAGCGACCGGCCCAGCGTCAGCACGCGGACGGTCTCGCCGTACTTCTCGCCGAACAGCGCCATGGCGCCGGCGGCCATCGCCTCCTTGGGCGCCATCAGCTTCGTCTCGGCCGGCAGGTTCTGACGCACGACGGCGTTCACCTCGGCCTCGATGCGGTCGATCTCCTGCGGCGTCAGCGGCTGGCCGTGGCTGAAGTCGAAGCGGATGCGTTCGCCATCGACCATCTGGCCCTTCTGGGTCACGTGCGGCCCCAGCACGTTGCGCAGCGCCGCATGCAGCAGGTGGGTGGCCGAGTGGTTCGACCGCGTCTGAGCGCGCCGCGCACCGTCGACGGCCAGGCGCACGCGCGCGCCGGGCGACAGCGCGCCTTCGAGGACCTCCAGCTCGTGGACGAAGAGGTCGCCCGCCTGCTTCTGGACGTCGGTGACGCGGCCGCGACCGCCGTCCCATTCGACCTCGCCCTGGTCGCCCGCCTGGCCGCCGCTTTCGGCGTAGAATGGCGTGCGGTCGAACACCGCCTGCACCTTCGCGCCGGCCACCGCGCCGTCGATCTCGCGGCCGTCTTCGACGAGGCTCAGCAGTTCGCCCGTGGCCTCGATCGCCTCGTAGCCGACGAACTCCGTCGGGCCGAGCCGGTCGCGGATCGCGAACCACTCGCCGGCCGCGGCCACCTGGCCGGAGCCGGTCCAGGCCTCGCGCGCCTGCTCGCGCTGGCGGGTCATCGCCGCGTCGAACCCTTCCAGGTCGACGGTCAGTCCCTTGGCGCGCACGGCGTCCTGCGTCAGGTCGAGCGGGAAACCGTAGGTATCGTAGAGCTTGAAGGCGGTCTCGCCGGAGAGCACGTCGCCTTCGTTCAGGCCCGCGGTCGCCTCGTCCAGCAGGCTCATCCCGCGGCCGAGGGTGCGGCGGAACCGCTCCTCCTCCTGGCGCAGGGTGTCGACGATCGCCGGCTCCGCGCGCTTCAGCTCCGGATAGGCCGCGCCCATCTGCTCCACCAGCGTCGGCACCAGGCGGTGCATCAGCGGGTCGGCGGCGCCCAGCAGGTGGGCGTGGCGCATGGCGCGACGCATGATCCGGCGCAGCACATAGCCGCGGCCCTCGTTGGACGGCGTCACCCCGTCGGCGATCAGGAAGCTGGACGAGCGCAGGTGGTCGGCGATCACCCGGTGCGAAGGCCCGTTGGAGGCGCCGCCGGTCCCGCCCACCAGCTCGCGGCTGGCGGCGATGATCGCCCGGAACAGGTCGATGTCGTAGTTGTCGTGGACGCCCTGCAGCACCGCGGCAATCCGCTCCAGGCCCATGCCGGTGTCGATGGACGGCTTCGGCAGCTCTGTGCGTTCGCCGTTCGCCATCTGCTCGTACTGCATGAAGACCAGGTTCCAGATCTCCACGAACCGGTCGCCGTCCTCGTCCGGGCTGCCGGGCGGGCCGCCGGGGATGTGGCTACCGTGGTCGTAGAAGATCTCGGAGCACGGGCCGCAGGGGCCGGTGTCGCCCATCGACCAGAAATTGTCGGCGGTGGCGATGCGGATGATCTTCTCGTCCGGCAGGCCCGCGATCTTGCGCCAGAGGACCGCGGCGTGGTCGTCCTCGGCATAGACGGTGACCAGCAGCTTCTCGGCCGGAAGCTCGAAGGTCTTGGTGAGCAACTCCCAGGCGTATTCGATCGCGCCTTCCTTGAAGTAGTCGCCGAAGGAGAAATTCCCCAGCATCTCGAAGAAGGTGTGGTGGCGAGCGGTGTAGCCGACGTTGTCCAGGTCGTTGTGCTTGCCCCCGGCGCGCACGCACTTCTGCGACGAGGCCGCACGCGGCCAGGGCGCGGTCTCGGCGCCGGTGAAGTAGTTCTTGAACGGCACCATGCCGGCGTTGACGAACAGCAGCGTCGGGTCGTTCTGCGGCACCAGCGGGGCCGAGGCGACGACGGCGTGGTCCCTGCCCTGGAAATAGTCGAGGAACTGGCTGCGGATCTGGTTCAGGCTCGGCATAGGACCTTGGCGCTCAATTGAACATGGACGAGGGGTGGCCCCTCGTCCGCTGGCTGGACCCGCTATCTGGGGACCGCCGACCGTTTACGAAACTCAAGAGGTCCCGCAAAGGAAAAGGACGCCCGGGAAAACCCGGACGTCCTGCTTCGATGTCGAGCGCTCGCGCGGGGGTGGCGCGGGCGGGCCGGTTGGCGGGGAGGCCCGCCGCGGTTCGAGGCGCTCGCCAGGGAAGGTTTTTGAGGCCCTAGTCTTCGGCCGGCTCCGGGCCGCCGACCAGCAGTTCTTCCTCGATGACGGCCTTGGCGCCGCGGACGGCCTTTTCGATGTCGCCGGCGATGTCCGGATTGCCCTTGAGGAACTCGCGGACGTTGTCGCGGCCCTGGCCGATGCGCTGGCTCGCGTAGGAGAACCAGGAGCCCGACTTCTCGATGACCCCGGCCTTGACGCCCAGGTCGATGATCTCGCCCAGCTTGGAGATGCCCTCGCCGTACATGATGTCGAACTCGACCTCGCGGAACGGCGGGGCGACCTTGTTCTTGACCACCTTCACGCGGACGTTGTTGCCGATGATCTCGTCGGCGCGCTTCACCGAGCCGGTGCGGCGGATGTCGAGGCGCACCGAGGCGTAGAACTTCAGCGCGTTGCCGCCGGTGGTGGTCTCCGGGCTGCCGTACATCACCCCGATCTTCATGCGGATCTGGTTGATGAAGATGACGAGCGTGTTGGTCTTGGAGATCGAGGCGGTGAGCTTGCGCAACGCCTGGCTCATCAGACGGGCCTGCAGGCCCGGCAGGCTGTCGCCCATCTCGCCCTCGATCTCGGCGCGCGGGGTGAGCGCGGCCACCGAGTCGATGACGATGATGTCCACCGCGCCCGAGCGCACCAGGGTGTCGGTGATCTCCAGCGCCTGTTCGCCGGTGTCCGGCTGCGAGACCAGCAGTTCGTCGAGGTTGACCCCCAGCTTGTGGGCGTAGGACGGGTCGAGCGCATGCTCGGCGTCGACGAAGGCCGCCGTGCCGCCCAGCTTCTGGACCTCGGCCACCACGTGCAGGGCGAGCGTCGTCTTGCCCGAGCTTTCCGGCCCGTAGATCTCGACGATCCGGCCCTTCGGCAGGCCGCCGATGCCCAGCGCCATGTCGAGGCCGAGCGAACCGGTCGACACGGACTCGATCTCCACGACCTTGCCCTTGTCGCCCAGCTTCATCACCGAGCCCTTGCCAAAGGCCCGGTCGATCTGCGTCAGCGCCGCTTCCAGAGCGCGCTGCTTGTCTCCGTCTTCCTTACCCACGAGCTTCAACGCTGCTGCCTGCGACATCTTCCAACCCTTCTATCCCACGATTCCGCCAACCGGCCCGGCAAAGCGCGTTCCCGGCTCGGACTCAGTTGTACCTATTTTGTTCAGGTTGGCAAGATGTTCTCATTTAGGAGCGGTAGGATGTGAAGGTGGGGCTCCGATAGCTTCCCTGCTTCCCTTGTCATCGATGAGATTGAGCGCGACCTCTTCGGGCCGCGCGCGCCTCCCGAAAGTCATTTCGCCTAGCCGCCGGATCCGAGCATCAGGGCCTGGATGATTGACGGGAACGGGAATTCACAATCTACTTATGTAAATTTTCGTTTTGAATGGGAGGCGACATGGCGGGAACCTCAGCGCCAGCGCCGCGCACATTCCAACCGCTTGATCCTCCGCCGCATTTTCATCTGCTGAGAGAACTGCGGATAGCGGCCCGTTTGATCGCAAGCGCTGTCCTTCTGTTCCTGCCCCTCGCCAGCCCTTCCCTAGCTGCCGAACTTGTCGTCCGCCCAGCCATCGACGGCGTGCTCGCCGCGTTCCAGACCCATCCCCTGGTCGGCCTCAGCGACAGCCATGGCCTAGCCAATGAGGGCGAGTTCTACAACCGCCTCGTCAGGGATCCGCGGTTTGCGGCCGACGTCGGCAATGTTGTGGTGGAGTTCGGCGGCGCGGCCCATCAGGACACCCTCGACCGCTATTTGGCGGGCGCGGAGGTTCCTTACGCCGAGCTGCGCAAGGTATGGAGCGACGAAGTTGGCGCGGTCCCGACCGTAACCGCGGTGATGTACCAGCTGTTCTTCGCGCAGGTGCGGATCGTGAACCACCAGCTTCCCCCCGACCGGCGCATCCGCGTCTGGCTCGGCGAGCCCGCCATCGACTGGAGCACTGTCCACACCCAGGCGGACTACATGCCCTACAGCATGCGTCGCGCCCAGAACCCAGCCGAGATCATTGAGCGGGACATCCTGGCGCGCGGAAAGAAGGCCCTGGTCATCTATGGCGGCTTCCACTTCAACCAGCCCGGGTGGCCGCCGGGGACCCCACATTTCCAGGACCTGAGGGAAATGGTCGAAGCGCATCATCCGGGCGCCTTCTACGTCGTCAGCCCCTATGTCGGTTTCGCGCAACCTGCCTGCTCGGCCGCGTTCGAGGCACAGATGAAGTGGCCGCCCGGTTCCCTGGCGGCGCCGGTGCGGGGCACGGCGCTTGAAGCCGCGCTACAGCGGCCCGGCTGCTCCATGGGGTCGAACCTCAGGGCCGCGGCCCCGCCCGGCACGCCGGCGACCCCGGCCGATATTCAGGCGCGCATGGACCGGCGGACCCAGGAAGTCTTGTCCGGCGTCGCGGGTGACGCTCTCCTCTACCTGGGACCGGCTGCGAGCCTGATGAATTCGCCCGCTGACCCGACCCTGGTGATGGACGAAGCCTACTTCCGGGAAATCAGTCGTCGATATCAGATCATGACGGGAAGCCCGGCCAGCTTGGCGGACTGGATCGAATTGGGCAGCCGTCCTCCTGGACCCCGTGTGGTTCGCTAGGCGACAATCGGTGGGTGGCCGACGCCCGAGGTCGGGCAGTCCGGCGCCACCGCCGTCTGGCGGAGATGTTCACCGAGCAGCTTGGTCCTGGCGGCCCGCCGGTAATAGACCTGAACGCCACCATCCACCGGCTGACGTTTTGACGTCGAAGCCCGACGCCCTCACGTCGGTTCTCACGAACCGCGCCCCGACCCTGGCGTCGTCAGCCTGAAGGCTGTTTGCCCCGCCGGTTGTAAGCCGCAATGTCAGCCCGCTCCGCCTCCCGGACCGCGGCAGAGACATTGAGCCTCGTATAGAGCTGAAGGTCTCCGACCTTGGCGGCGGACCGCCGAAGCGCGGCCGTTGCACTCGCCAGATCGTTGGTGGCCGCAATTGTCTCTACGACTGGCCCTTGCGGGCTCATTCTCAGAAGCGCGTAGTTTCCCGCCATCGGCGTGCTGACCACGCCACCAGGGGCTAGCCGAAAGCGATAGGTCGTCCCGGAAACGCCTTGAAGATCCACGAAGTCCTTCACCCCAACTCTCCGAAACCACTTCGCTGAAAAACCCGATATTCCCGGCTCCCTGCGTCGACACTATGGCTCGGGCGTTGACTGGAGCGCTCTTCCCTTACCCGGAACCTGCCATTGAACGACCGACCCCTCAGCGCCCGATCAAGAACCCGCCGGGGTGACGCGCTCGGACGGATCTTCAGCGTCACCCGGCAAACGTGGGCGCTTTCTGATGATCCAAGTGTCACACCTCCAGCGATACAGACTCTGGCCAGTGGACGCAGCGCGGCCGAAGCGGCGGACCTCGCGCGAGATATAGCGAGGGTCTACGCCTCCCACGGCTTCCATAAACCAAGCGCGGCGTGGTGGGCGACCGAAGGCGCGCAGTTCCATCGCTTTGTCGTCGCCGCGGAGCACAGGCGTAAGACGTTCGTACTTTTGTTGGGGCTCAGCGCCGCCGCGATCGCAAGCATGGTCGTGCTGGCGCGGGCCGAGCATGAGGCCAAGGACGAAAGCGTCAGAAATAGTCCGCGAAAGACGTCGGCTCGGCGCCAGATGCGGACGTTCAACGCGCGCCGAACACTGGACCCGGGTGGCTAATCTGTGAATACCACGGTCTTGCGGCCGTTCAGCAGCACCCGGTCCTCCAACACCCAGCGTACAGCGCGAGCCAGCACGCGACGTTCGATGTCGCGGCCCTTGCGCACGAGGTCGGTCGGCCGGTCGCGGTGGCTGATGCGCTCGACGTCCTGCTCGATGATCGGGCCTTCGTCCAGATCGGGGGTGACGAAGTGGGCTGTGGCGCCGATGAGCTTTACGCCGCGGGCGTGGGCCTGGTGATAGGGCCGCGCGCCCTTGAAGCCCGGCAGGAACGAGTGGTGGATGTTGATGCAGCGCCCGGCGAGGCTGCTCGCCAACTCATTCGATAACACCTGCATATAGCGGGCGAGGACCACGAGGTCCGTCCCGGTCGCCTCGATCAGCTTCGCCAGCGCAGCTTCCTGCTTCGGCTTGGTCTGCGGCGTGACCGGCAGGTGGTGGAAGGCGATGCCCTTCAGATCGGTGTGGGGAAAGGTCTCGGCGGGATGGTTGGAGACGACGACGCTGATGTCCATCGGCAGCTCCCCTTGCCGCCAGCGCCAGATCAGGTCGGCCAGGCAGTGGTCGGTCTGCGAGGCCAGGATCATCACGCGGCGGCGTGCCTTCGGGTCGCGCAGGGCCCAGTCCATCTTCAGGACGGCGGCGAGTTGCGCGAAACCGTTGCTCAGGTCCGCGGCCGGCGCGCCGGCCGGGTCGAACACCACGCGCATGAAGAAGCGGCCGGTCTCTGGGTCGTCGTACTGCTGGGCGTCCAGGATGTTGGCGCCACGTTCAAACAGGAATCCGGACACGCGCGCGACGATGCCGGTGCGGCCAGGGCAAGAGAGGGTCAGGATCATCGCCTCCGCCCGTCGCAGGCAAGTGGCGTAGGGTCAAGCCGTAGGTCGTCTCGGCGCCCGTCGCCGACCGTGCGGCTCAGCGCTTTTCGAGACATTCACACGACCCGCAACCACAAACGCCGCCCCATCGATCCGCCGCTGTTCGCAACGGACCACCCCTTTCGTGCTGGAAGCAGAAGGTCGAGCGACAACAGCTATGGGCTAGGGACGGAATCCACGGGCGGTCCTATCTCCGGCGCGACTGGGCGCCTCGCCCCTACTTCCGCGTCCATCCCCCGCCGGCGGGGCGGTAGTAGTCGCCGGGGCGCAGCTTGGCCTTTACGACGCTTTCGTAGGCGGCGGCGCCGGCGGCGGCGGGGGTGACGCCGTTCTTGGCGGCGGCCTGGGCGTAGAGCTTCGCGCGGCCGGCGTTGGTGTCGTCGACGGCGGCCTTGATCGCCGGGTCGGCCGCGGCGGTGACGAAGCCTAAGAACCCGTCGGCCTGCTCGCCCACGATGCCGGCCGCCTTGGCGGAGTCGACCGTGGCCTTGGTCTGGGCCGACTGGGCGGCGGCGGTCACGGGGAAGGCCAGCGCGGCGGCGATCCCGAAAGCGAAGATGGTGCGCGTCTGCATGGTCATATCCCTCAGAAGAGGTTGGGGTTCTTCTGGATCAGGTCCTTGACGTCCTGGTCCAGGCTCAGCCGGACGTTGGCGTCCAGCTTGGCGTAGATGGTGATCGGGTCGACCTTGACGTGGACGGTCGGCGCGCAGGCGCCCACGAGCGCCAGGGCCGCGAACGCCGACAGGCCGGCGGGCGCCAGGATTGCCGACTTCGGGACTGCCGACTTCGGGGTGGCGGACTTCGGAGCGGCGCGGGCTGGCGCGGTCATCGGGGCGTCTCCGTGGGCTTGGCCCCCTCTGTGGGGCCGGCGGGCTGAACCGCGGGTGAACCGTGAAGCTGGCGGTAGTCGGCGTAGTCCGCCAAGAGGTCGTCCAGGTTGAGCGTCGTGTCCAGAGTCAGGTTGACGCCGGTACCCGAGGGCAAGGGCAAGGGCTTGCCCAGGAACTTGCGCCCGATGAGGTCGAAGATCGACATGCGGATTTCCTGATGCTGCGGCGGGTCGTGGCGCCCGACGACATGGGCCAGGATGCCCAGGCGGCCGTCCGGACGGCTGGCGATGGCCGCGTCGAGGGTGTCGAAGGCCAGGTTCTCCATGGCCTGGTAGGCGAAGTCGGTGAAGGTGTCGGTGGGCGGCACGGCCGCGGTGGGCCCGCCGGGCGCGGCGACCGATCCCGCCGCGGCGACTCCGGTGAGCGCCTGGCGCGCGATGGACAGGCGCCCCGGCTGGATGGCGTGGACCTCGGCGCCGGCGATGCGCACCTTGCCGGCCGGGACTTCGAAGGGCACGCGCCCGCTCACCCTGGCGTCGAGCTCCACGCGGTCGCCGAAGGGCGAGGCCTCGACCAGGTCGTGGAGCTGCACCCCGTCGAGCGTCAGGACGCCGGAGATCGTGGCGTCGGGGGCGAGCGGCACGCTGAGGCTTTCGAGCCGGACACGCCCGCCGCCGACCGCCGCCTCGCCGGCGGTGACGGTCAGGGCCTTGTCGTCGAGGCCGATGGCGGCGCTGAGGTCGGTGATCGGCACGACGGCGGCGATGGCGCGGGCGCTGAACCTCTGGCCTGGGGCGGCGGTCAGCGGGGCCAGACTGCCGAAGGCGATGACGCCGCTGAGGCCGCTCACCCGCCCAGCGGCGCTCTGGAAATCGAGGCCGTCCAGCTTAAGCGTCCCGCGGCTGGTCGCCCCGGCCGGCGTCCAGTCGGCTCGCCCGGTGAATTGCGCGCGCCCGTCGACCGGCGAGCCGAGCGCGGCGGCGAGCGGCGAGAGCTGGGCCGGCTGCAGGCCGTGGTCGGCGAAGACCAGCGCGCCGGTGTCGAAGGCGAGGCCGCCCGCGCCATCGCGCGTGTCGTGCCGCAGGGTGGCGTGGCCGAGCGCCTGGCCGCGGGGCGTGGCGAGGCTGAGGTCGGCGGTCCAGCGCGCGTCGGCGAGCGCGGCGGTCGCGGCCAGCCGCGCGGGCTCGAAGCGCGCGCTCGTCGCCGTGTCGGCCACGGTGGCGGCGGCCAGGCTGGCGGTGACGGCGAGCCGCCCGGCGGCCTGGCTCGCGACAACCTGGCCCTCGCCCTGCGCCAGGCGCGCCTGCAGGAACGGGACCTCCGCCGCCAGGCCCGCCGCCCTGCCCCGCAGCCGCCAGTCGCCGCCGGCCAGGGTGAACATCGGCCCACCGGCCGGGCAGAGCTCGCCGCTCAGGCGCTCGACGTCGTTGGCGCCGAGCTCCAGCCTGCGGACCGAGACGGGCGCGCAGGTGTCGGCGTCGAAGCGCAAGGCGCCGCCGTGGATGGCCAGGGCGCCGGACAGCCGGACCGCCGCATCCTCGGCCGGCCCGAAGGTCCCGCTGGCCTTCGCCGAGCCCCGGGCGGTGGCGCCCCCGGCCACGAGGCGCAGGCGGCGGAGGTCGGCGTCCAGGGACGGCAAGCCGCCGCCGCGCACGGTCAGGCGCAGGGCGCCGCCGTTTGGGCCGATCAGGGGCGCAGCCCCGCGCCGCGCGATCGTCACGAGGCCGCCGCCGGCCGCGCGAAGCCGGGCGGCTTGCGGCAGGGCGAGCCTCGGGCGGCCCCCGTCCAGGTCCACCCGCAGCGCCGGGCCGCTGACCCGGAAGGCCCGGGCGGCGCGCTTCAGCGCGGCGAGCTGCGGCGGATCGGAGGCCTCGGCCGCGCCGAGCCCGCGCCAGGATCCCTCGCCCGCAATGTCGCCGAGCAAGGAGCCGCTGAGGCCGTCCGCGCCATAGGCGACGGGTCCGCTGGCCCGCACCGACAGGGACGCCAGCCGCAGGTCGCCGGCGGCGAGCGCACGGGCCTCCAGGGCCGCCTGCGGCGTGGCCGAGACCGCGTCGCCGCCCTTGCGCGTCCAGCGCAGGTCGCCGGCCTGGGCGTTCGCCCGCCAGGCGCCCAGGCGCGTGCCCGCGGCGAGGCCGCCGGTTCCGCGCGCGTCGGCGGTGGCCCGCCCGGCGACGGCCAGGTCATCGAGGCCGCCGGACACCTGGCCCTCGAAGGTCGCGACGGCGTCGACATCGTCAAGGCGGGCGCCGTCCGGGCGGTCGGGGCCGGCGGCGAGCCGGCCGCCCGACACCTGGACCCGAAGGGTGAGCGGGCCGTCCACGCGCCGCTTCGCAAGGTCCGGATAGGGCGCGGCGACCCTCAGTTGCAGCCGTGCGTCCTGGGCCACGAAATCCCCCGCGTGCAGGCGTTGGACCGGAGCCTGCAGGGCGAGGGTCGAGCGCTGTCCGCGGGCCGCCAAGGTGGCGGTCCCGGGGCCGAGCGCCAGATCGAACGCCGGGCCGTGCAACTGTGCTGCCGCCGTGTGCGCGCTCAGCGCCGTCAGGCGGCCGGCCTCGACCGTCGCGTCGGCCGTCAGGCGCAGGGGGCCATAGTCGGTGGCCAGCAGCACGACGCCCTGCTCGACGCGCACGCGCGGCTTGGCCCGGTCGGGTTGCGGGGGGCGTTTCTTCAGCGCCTCGATCAGCCGGTCGAGGGCGCCGAAGCTGAGCGTCGTCCCGTGCAGGCGCGCACGCACGACCGGCCGGCTCAGCGTGACCTCGCCCACCTCGAAGCTGAGGCCACGCAGGCGGTAGGCGACCGTGGCGTCGCCGATCACCAGGTCCGGCGCCCTGGGGTCGCCGACGCGAATCCGGCCGCCCGCGCCGCCAAAGCCGAGGTTCGAGACCTCCACCTGGGCCGCCACGCCCTGGTCGCGCAGCCAGCCGGTCAGGATCTCGCGGGCGATCGCCTTGCGCGCGACATAGGCGGCCAGCAGCGCCAGCAGGGCCAGGACGAGGACGGCGCCCACGATGAGGCCCGCCGTGCGCCTGGGCCCGCGCCGGGTGGGATTGCTGGGTTCGGTCAAGGGCGATCCGCCGAGCTCACCGGGACAGGTCATAGACCAATCCGCGCGAAACCAAGGCATGGGCGGCGCTGTCGTGCGGCCCCGGAGGCTGTAAAGACTGCCGCCAGCAATTTGACAACGCGCCAGCGCAGCTATCGGAGAGCGGCATGACCGACGCCCCGCACATCCTCGTCACCGGCTCCACCCGCGGCATCGGCGCGGCGGTCTTCGAGGCGCTGGCGGCGCGCGGCGCGCGGCTGGCGGGGCATGGCCGCGCGAACATCGACCGGGTGCTGGCCGAGGACCTGGCCGAACCGGGCGCGGCGGACCGGCTGTGGGACCGCGCGCTGGAACAGCTGGACGGGCGCATCGACGTGCTGGTGAACAACGCCGGCGTCTTCGAGGCGGTGGCGGTCGATGCGCCGCCGGCCGAGTGGCAGGCGGCCTGGGGCCGGACGCTGCAGATCAACCTGCAGGCCAGCGCGGACCTTTGCCGCCGCGCGGTGCTGCACTGGCGCGAGCGCAAGGCGTCGGGGCGGATCGTCAATGTGGCGAGCCGGGCGGCCTATCGCGGGGATTCGCCCGCCCACTGGCACTATGCGGCGTCCAAGGCCGGGATGGTGGCGATGACCAAGTCGATCGCGCGCGGCTATGGCGCCGAGCAGATCCTGGCCTTCGCGGTCTGCCCGGGCTTCACCATGACCGGCATGGCGGACGACTACCTGGCGAGCCGCGGCGGCGACAAGCTGCTGGCCGACATCCCGCTGGGCCGGGTCGCCGACCCCGCCGAGGTGGCCAATGCGGTGACCTACCTTGCGCTCGACGCGCCGCCCTCGATGACCGGCGCGGCGATCGACATCAACGGGGCGAGCTACGTGCGCTAGGCCGAGCCGCCCTCTCCCTACCCTCTCCCTCTCGCTGCGCGGGGGAGAGGCGCGTAGCCAGCGCCTTTAGCCGCCGGAGCGCTTCAAGAGGTCGGCGAGGTCCTTCTGCCAGAACTTCGCCCAGGTGTGGGTGCCGTGGCCGTGGGTGTCGGGGCCGAAGGGGATCAGTACGAACCTGCCGTTCCGGATCCGCTTGACCTCGCTCTGGGCCAGGCCCAGCTCGGGCGGATTGATGAAGTCGTCGGCGGAGTTCACCCAGGTGACCTGCGCCTTGATCTTCTCCAGGTCCGGCGAGGGGTCGTAGGTGCGCGAGGCCTCGAGCTGGTAGATCAGGTCGTTGGCCTCGGCGGTCTTCAGGCGCGACACGATCTGGCCGGCGTACCAGGCGTCGACCTGCTCGCCTTTCGGCATGGCGAGTTGCATCGGCCAGGCCGACTGGCCGGCCAGGATCAGCATGTTCTCCGCGCCGCGCAGGCCAAGCTGCGGCTCGGTCTCGTACTCGCCGTCCTGCCAGGCCGGGTCGGCCTTGATCGAGGTGATCGCCATCTCGCGCCAGAGCCGGTTGCGCCCGCCCAGCGCGACGGTCTGGCAGGCCAGCGGCATCGCCGCCTTCGCGCCGTCCGGATACATCTCGACGTACATGAAGCTGTGCATGCAGCCCATCGACGTGCCCATCACCAGGCGGAGCTGCTGGACGCCGAGGGCCTGGCTGACGATGGCGTGCTCGGCCTCGACCATGTCGAAATAGTCGTAGTGCGGGAAACGCATGTGCAGCCCGTCGGACGGCTTCGACGAGCCGCCGTGGCCGATGTCGTCGGGGAAGATCAGGAAGTACTTCGCCGGATCCAGCACGCCGCCCGGCGCGAACAGCACGTCGGCGAACTGCGGCGCGGTGAACTGGCGGCCCGAGCCGCCGGTGCCGTGCAGGATCAGGACCGCGTTGGCGACCTGGCCCGCGGCGTCCGTCTTCGGCTGGCCCAGGGTGTAGTAGTGCAGCTTCAGCTCCGGCAGGGTCTCGCCGGAGCGGAACTTGAAGGCCTTCAGCACATAGTCGTGCGGCTGGAAGGCCGGCGGGGCGGCGAGCGCGCCGCCCGAGGCGGCCAGCCCCGCCAGAAGTCCCGCGACAACGCCGGCCAGCGCCCGAATCCCACGCATCCCACACCTCCCAAGACGAGCGGCCAGCCTAGTCGCCGGCGACGTCTGGCGGAACCTCTGCCGTTGAGCCGGCGTTCTTGAAGCCGATGGCAGGGACGGACACCCCGGACCCAGGAGCAACCTATGCGTAAGCACTTTCTTCTCGCCGGCTTCGCCGCCGCGAGCCTCATTCCGTCGCTGGCCATGGCCCAGGTGACCTGCGAGCAGCGCAGCGCCAACCGCGCGGCCGGCACCGCCGTCGGGGCCGTGGCCGGCGCACTGCTCGGCAGCGCCGTGGCCGGGCATGGCGACAAGGGCACGGGCGCGGTGATCGGCGGGGTCGGCGGCGCGGTGATCGGCAACCAGCTTTCGCGGGGCCCGCGCGACTGCGCCCACGCCTACGGCTACTACGACAACGACAACCGCTGGCACGACAACCACGTCGACCGCTCGGTGGCCCACGGCTACTACGACCGCCACGGCGCCTGGGTCGACGGAGCGCCGCCGAACGTCGGCGGCTACGGCGTCAACACCTCCTACGAGAGCTGGCGCAACACGCTGAGCGTCGACCGCCGGATCGCGCGCATCGACGAGCGCATCCAGCGCGGCCGCCGCGACGGCAGCCTGTCGCGCAGCGAGGCCCGCGAGGCGCGCAATCACCTGAACGACATCCGCGACGAATACCGCGCCCGGCAGCGCGACGGCCGGCTGAGCGACCGTGACGAAAGCCGACTTCAGGCGCGGCTCGACCGCCTGGCCACCGACGTGCGCATCGATCGCCGCGACTACTAGGGCCGGCGTCAGGCGTCATGCAAAAGGCCGCCGCGGCTGGACCGCGGCGGCCTCTTTTTTGCTCCGCGAGAGCCTGAGATCAGGCCGCCACGACCCGCCGGCGGCGGGTGCGCAGAACCGCGCCGACGCCCAGGAAGCCGACGATCATCATCGCCCAGGTGGCCGGCTCCGGAACCGCGCCGCCGCCAAGGGTCACCGCGCCCAGGCGGTCGGAGCCATAGAAGTCGCCGCCCGCGACCGAATAGCCAAAGCTCTGCGACAGCCGAAGCGTGATGGTGTCGCCATTCCCCGCGAACTGCTGGCCCGGCGCATATTGGGATTCCAGGCCGCTCATCGGCGCCATGAAATAGGTGTCGGGGATCGAGAATTCGACGATGCCGCCGCTGGCGAAGAAGTCGATCGGCACCGGAGAATAGCCCGACCCGCCGGCCACGAAGCCGCGCGAGTTGGTGACCTCGAAGCCGATGTCCGAGCCGTTGCCGTTGGCCGGGTCGAGGTCGAAATAGAGGTTGGCGAAGTCACCCACCTCGGCGCCCGCCCCGAAGGTCTTCAGGTAGCCGTAGACGTTGTTGGCGTCCGACGCGAGATAGATGTCGTAGCCGATCGCGTTGCTCTGCGAGGTGGGCGCGCCGAAGTTCGCGATCGGTGCGCCGGCGTCGTAGGTCACGGTCGCCGTGTGGGTGTAGGCGCCGTCCAGCGTCCCGTCGATGGCGATGGCCGCGTTCGCCGACGTGGCCGCCGCCGCGAGCGCCGCCGCGGCGATAAGCAGATTCTTCAACTCAAGCCCCCATTATGAAGAGTTAATAATGAATCCATAGGGCATGACTCGCGTCCGCCGCGGGAAACTTTCTCCTGAGAGGCGAATATTGGCGTCAGGCGGCGGCAGTCAGCATCGCCTGGAAGGCGGCGAACAGCTTGCGCATGGCCGGCTTCTTGTAGGGAAAGACGTCCACTGGATCGAGGTCGTGGACGATCATCGCCACGTCCGCCTCGAACACCAGCAATCGCCCGTCCGGCAGCTCGGCGCAGTCGATGCCGAAGTAGTCGAGGCCGATGCGCCGGCCGAGCGCCTCGAAGGCGGCGGCGTGGCGGGCGGCGAAGTCGGTGTCGAACTGCGCCATCCAGGCGGCCTCCTCCGCGCGGCGCTCGGGGCGGTCGGTCATCTCGGCGCTGAGGTAGTGGACCATCCAGTGCTTCGAGACCGCGAAATGACTGGGGTAGGCCTTGCCGCCGATGAAGGCGATCCGCTGCTTGCGGTAGAGGCCGTCGCCGCTCGAATAGTCGACGAAGGTCGAAACGTAGAAGGTGGCCTCCGGGCGTTCGGCGAGGAAGGCCGTGACCTCCCGGGCGCAGTCGAGCTTTTCCATGCCCTGGCCGGCGTGGGTGCCGATCGGCCGCGCGATCAGCGGCCAGCCGAGGCCGGGCTGCAGATCGGCCGGCTGCACGCCGCCCTCGGCCAGCCGGACGAGGTCGCCGCGCGGCACGCGGAAGGCCATCGGCGCGCAGATCGAGGGCTCGCCGGCCAGCAGGGCGGCGGTCCCGTCGCGGGTCAGCTCGGCGATCCGCGCGGCGTTTCCGTTCAGCACGCCGCGGCCGGCCAGCAGGCGCGCGAGGTTGTCGAGCACCGGGCGGTTTTCGGCGGACTCGCCCACCGCCAGGAAGGCGACGTCGTGCGCCGGGACGTGGCTGAGATCGGGCGTCTCGGCGTCCACGAAGCAGAGGTTGAGCTCCATGTCCGAGCCGGCCAGCAGGAAGTCGACGGGCGTGTTGGCCATGAAGTCGCCCAGGGTCACATAGGCGACCACCCTCGGCCCGTCGCCGCGCCCGTGCGGGCGGCGGAAGACGCGCCCCACATTGAGCGCCGCGCCCTGCAGCGCCAGCCCGTCGGCGCGCTTGTTGGAGGCCTGGGAGATAACCGACATGTCCATCAGGGCCGCAGCGTCGAACGGGTCCGCCCTGACGCGCTCCAACAGGCCCGACCACAGGGGCTGCAGGTCCTGACCCTCGTAGGCCATGCGCAGGATCGTCGCGAGGCCGATGATGGTCTTGCGATCAGCCGCGGGCAGCGTCGGTTGGAGACAGGCGGCAAGGCTCATACGGCGGTCTCCTCGGCCATTGTGCGCGGCGTCTCAGACGCTCGCAAAAGAATTGACTCTATAAGAATTTCAATATCTTGCAGGCGAGTTCTGTGATTGACGATCGCCGCGCGGATGGCGGCGCGACCGCCGATCGTTGTCAGCGACGGGACGACCTCGCCGGCCATCTGCAAGTCCGCGACGAGCGCGGCGTTCTGGCTGTCGGACAGGCGCCGATGGCGGAAACAGACGACGTTGAGCGCGACCGGCGCCAGGCGCTCCAGCTCCGGCGAGGCGTCCACCCGCGCGGCCAGCGCCTGGGCCAGATCGCAGTTGGCGGCCATCGCCTGGCCGAGCGCCTGGGCCCCATAGGTCTTGAGCGTGAACCAGGTCTTCAGCGCGCGGAAGCCGCGCGACAGGTCCGGCCCGTAGTCGCAAGGCCACCAGTCGCCGGCGGCCAGGCCGCGGTCGGCGCGGGCGAGATAGGCGGCGGGGCTGGCGAAGGTCGCCTTGTGCAGGCCGGCGTCGCGCACCAGGACGTAGCCGGCGTCGTAGGGCACGTGGCCCCACTTGTGGAAGTCGAAGGCCACGGAGTCGGCGCGCTGGATCCCGGCCACCCTGGGCGCGAGCTCCGGCGAGAGCACCGCAAGGCCGCCCAGCGCGCCGTCGACGTGGAAGGCGATCCCCTCGGCGGCGGCGATGTCAGCCAGGCCGTTCAGGTCGTCGATGGCCCCCACATCGACCGTGCCCGCCGTGCCGACGACGAGGAAAGGCGTGAAGCCTGCCCGGCGGTCCTGCGCGATGGCCGCCTCGAGCGCGCCCAGGTCCATGCGGTGGTCCGCGTCGGTGTCGATCAGGCGCAGGGCGCCCGCGCCGATCCCGGCCATGTCCAGCGCGCGCGGCACGCAGCCGTGGACGCCCCTGGAGGCATAGGCGCAAAGGCGCATGCCCCGGGCCGCCAGGCCCTCGCCCCGGACCTCCGCGCCGAGCGCGCGGGTGCGGGCGACCAGCACGGCGACGAAGTTGGCCTGTGAGGCGCCGGTGACGAAGAGGCCGCTGGCGGTGGCCGGAAAGCCGAACATCTGGCGGACCCAGGCCAAGATCTGCCGCTCGACCTCGATCGGCATGTGGTCGCGGCCGCCCAGGTTCGAATTCAGCCCCGCGGCCAGCATCTCGGCCAGCATGCCGACCGGCGTGCCGGCGCCTTGGGCCCAGCCCATGAAGCCGGGATGGGCGTTGCCGCTGCCGAACGGCAGGATGTCGCGCTGGAAGGTGGCGTACGCTTCGGCGAAGTCTCCCGGCCCCTCGGGCAGGGGCTCGCGGAAGCGGGCGCGGGCTTCGGCAGGCGGTGGGCTCCAGACCGGCTGGTCGCGCAGGCCGGCCATGTGGTCGAACATGTCGTCCAGCATCCGGTGGCCCTGGGCGCGCAACTCGCGCCAGTCGGCCGGATCGAGGTCCTGGCCGGGCAAAGCGGGGACCTGCGGCTGGTGTCGAACTACGGGGGACGCTGCGGACACTGAAGCTCCAAGTCCGGCGGCGCGCCGGGTCTCGACAAGGACATTGGGCGTGGAGCTTCTTCACGGCGCCCATTTCCACCCACAACCTGCGCGGGAGGACCTGCTCAGGAAGACGGTGAAACTAGGTAATGGAGGGTTAAGCCACGGCCGATTTCACGGCCGACCTGGCGTCGGGTCGGGCATAGGCGTCCGCGACGCGCTCCTGGAACCAGGCGAGCGCCTGCTCGTGCTTGGGCGACAGCACCCCGCCGCGATAGAGGCCGGCGTCGAGGTTGCGGCGCACCTCCTCGCAGACCTGCTTGTCCTGGGCGGTGACCCGGTCGGAGACGGCGAAGGTCGCAGTGAGTTCAGCGGTGCGCGCCGGATCGAAGAAGTAGAAGTAGTCGAGCTGGGTCTCCTGCGGCCCAACCGGCGTCATCCGCTCGACCATGAAGCCGTGGCGATAGGTGTTGATCGCCAGGTTGGGCCACAGCCAGGCCCAGCGGCCGACGTTGACGCTGGCGTCGCGCGCCGGGGCGGCGTGGAAGACGACGGAACCCTCGATATCCACCCGGTAGTCGGCCACCACGATGTCCTCGTCGAACTCCGGATGCACCATCGGCAGGTGATAGCCCTCCAGGTAGTTCTCGACGTAGGTCTTCCAGTTGCAGCCGATGCGGTGGACGCGCCGCTCGGTCAGCGGATAGGCCGGCAGCTCTGCGCCCCAGGCCGCGTCGATCGGCGCGGTGAGGTCGCCGAGCGGCTCGGCGGCGGGGTCGAGATTGACGAAGACCAAGCCGCGCCAGGTCTCCACCCGGATCGGGAACAGGCCGTACTGCCGCGGATCGAACTCCGGCAGGGCGCCGAAGTCGGTGGCGCTGCGCAGCCGCCCGTCAAGCGCATAGCGCCAGCCGTGGTAGCGGCAGGTGAAGGCCTCGCCGCAGTTGCCGGCGCCGTCGGCGACCAGCGCGCCGGCGCGGTGGCGGCAGACGTTATGGAAACCGGCGAGCGCGCCCGACGCCTGGCGCACGACGACCACCGGGGCGCCCCCGGCCAGATCGGCCAGGTAGTCGCCCGCCGCCGACAGCGACGCCTCATGCCCCACGAACTGCCAGCTCGGCCGCAGGATCTGCAGCCGGTCGGCGCGCAGGACGTCGTCTCCGGAATAGCGGTCGACCGCGAGCATGGCGTCTCCTGGGGCCCCTCCGCGGATATGGGGGCGTCCCAGGTTAGCGTCGGCGGAGCACGAGATACAGCGCGGCCGCCGCCACGACGCAGATCAGGCTGAGGCCCAGGTCCTTCAGGCTCGCCGAGGCGATCAGCCCGAGGACGCAGAGGATCGCGACGATCGCCGTCGCGGTCGCAACAGCCCGCTGGCGCGGGGTCGGCAGGGCGGCGCGCAGCCGCAGCAGCGAGATCCCCGCCAGCAGATAGGTGAAGAGCGACAGCACGACCGTCACGCTGGCCAGGGCGCTGAACTGCGAGCCCAGCGTCGGGCTGGCGGTGAGCAGGCTCACCGCGCTCATCAGCACGCCGGTGGTGACCAGGTTGACGGCCGAGGCGCGCTCGCCGGGGCGCGTGCGGAAGAAGGCCGGAAAGGCGCCCTGGTCGGCGGCCTCGCGGCTCGTCTCGGAGGTCACCAGCACCCAGCCGGTGGTGCAGCCGGCCGTCCGCAGGAAGGCGCAGATGGCGATCAGCCCCGCCCCGCCGACGCCCACGGTCGCGCGCGTGGCGTCCGCGAAAGGCGCCGACGAGCGGGCGAGCGCGGCAGCCGGCATCAGGCCCATCAGCACCGCGCAGGCCGCGACATAGAGCGCGGCGGCGATCGCCACGCCGCCCAAGGTGGCGCGCGGGACATTGCGGACCGGATCGCGCACCGCGCCGGCGGCGGCAGCGGCGCATTCCAGGCCGAGGAAAGCCCAGAACGCCGTGAGCGCCGAGGACCGGGTCGCACTGAAGAGGTCGGCGCCCGTGGGGTTCCATGAGTGCGCGAAGACGGCCGGGTTGAACCAGAGCCATCCGGCGACGGCGACCAGCAATACCGGCGCAAGGCCGGCGACGAGGGTGAAACCTTCCACGCGCCCCACCAGGCGTGGGCCCAGCCAGCAGGCGGCCACCGCCACCCAGATCACCGCCAGCATGGTGACCAGGCGCGGCCCCATGGGCGCCAGCGCCGGGATCAGGTAGCCCGCATAGCCGGCGGCGGCGAGCGCCAGGGCCGCGACGCCCACCCAGCACGCCGCCCAATAGACCACCGTCGCCTGGACGCCGAAGAACCGGCCGAGGCCCGCCTGGACATAGCCCGAGACGCCGCGGGCGTCCGGTGCGGCGCCCGCGAGCTGGGCGAACATGCCGGCCAGCACCAGGGCCACGGCGGTCGCCGCACACCAGCCCAGGATGGAGATCGAGCCCGTCGCCCCCAGGCTCGCCGGTAGCAGGTAGACGCCCGAGCCGATCATGCTGCCGGCGACCAGAGCCGCCGCGCCAAGCACGCTCATGGGCGCGTGTTCCGCCACGACGCCCGGCGTGGCTGTCGTTGCTGTCATCGGCCTTCCCCCGACAACGACGGTAGCCGAGCAATGGGAGGCCGTCCAATGCCATCGTCCTGCGACGCGGCCGCAGCCGCCTCTTGACCGACCCATAGCTCTCCAGTTATCGGTTCGATCAATAGCTTCCGGGTTATGCGTTGCAATGCCGAACGGCCACGATGTCCTCTTCAGAACGCTCGCCGACCCGACGCGGCGGGCCATCTTCGAGCGGCTGTGCCGCGACGGGGAGCAGACCGTCGGCGCCCTGACGGCCCGCGCCGGGGTCTCGCAGCCGGCCGTCTCGAAGCATCTGAGCGTGCTGAAGCAGGCCGGGTTGGTGCGCGACCGCCACGCCGGACGCCAGACCCACTACAACGCTCAGCTCGCCGCCCTGGCGCCCTTAAGCGACTGGACAAGCCAGATGACCGGCTTCTGGAAGAGCCGCATCGACGACCTCGAAGACCTGCTGAAAAGGATGGACCAATGAACGACGCCACGACCGAAACCCTCTCCGTCGCCATCGAGCGTGAGATCGCCTTTCCGCCGGAGAAGATCTGGCGCGCGCTCACCCAACCGCACCTGATCGAGGAATGGCTCATGAAGAACGACTTCAAGCCGGTGGTGGGCCACAGGTTCGATTTCCGCGCCGATTGGGGCTCGGTCGACTGCAAGGTCGTGACCGTCGAGCCGAACAGGACGCTGTCCTACACCTGGGACGCCATGGGCCTGGAAAGCGTGGTCACCTGGACGCTGACGCCGAGCGGCGCGGGGACGCACCTGCGCGTGGAGCAGTCGGGCTTCCGGCCGGATCAGCAGCAGGCCTACCAGGGCGCCAAGTTCGGATGGCAGAGGTTCTTCGGAGCCCTCGAACAGCTCCTGGCGCGGACGGATTGACCCCTTCGCAACCTGAAACCAGCAACCTTCACAGGAGCTTGCCTTGAACTGGAACAACTGGATCCGCCAGGTCCACCGCTGGCTCTCCATCGCCTTCACCGTGGCGGTGGCGATCAACCTCGTCGCGCTGGCCCTGTCGAAATCCGCCCTCTGGATCGGCCTGCTGGCGCTCGGCCCGCTGATCTTGCTCCTGATGACGGGGCTATACATGTTCGCCCTGCCGTACGCCGTCAGGCGGCGAAGCGCGCGGCCGCAGGCAGCCGGGAGCCCATGACCGTGAAGACGCCGAAGGATGAACCCAGGGCCGGGACAGGCAGCCAGTCGCCCTCCGAATTGATCGACGGGCGGATCGCGGCGCTGGGCGACTGGCGTGGCGAGACGCTGGGGCGGCTGCGCACGCTGATCCACGAAGCCGATCCCGACGTGGTCGAGGAGTGGAAATGGCGCGGGGTTCCGGTGTGGTCGCACGGCGGGATCATCTGCACCGGCGAGACCTACAAGGAGGTCGTCAAGCTGACCTTCTTCAAGGGGGCGTCGCTGGCGGACCCGGCGGGGCTCTTCAACTCCAGCCTCGAGGGCAATGCACGCCGCGCGATCGACGTGCGCGAGGGCGAGACGATCGGCGCGGCGGCGCTGAAGGCGCTCATCCGCGAGGCGGTCGCCCTGAACACCTCGAAGGGCCGGCGCTGAGTTAAGGCTCGCGCCTGGCCTGGGCGGCGGCGCTCCACTTCGGCGGCGGCGGGACGTAGGCGCGGAAGGCTTCCAGCGCCGCGCCGGTGGTGTCGGCATAGACCAGCATGTCGACATAGGGCTGGGGCCAGGAAACCCTGTCGGCCATCTGCTGAATCGAAGCCCGCATGGGCTCGTAGTAGCCGCTGACGTTGACGAAGCCGCAGGGCTTGCCGTGGAAGCCGAGCAGCGCCCAGGTCCACTGCTCGAAGATTTCCTCGAAGGTGCCGGGCCCGCCCGGCAGGCAGAGGAAGCCGTCGGCGAGCTCGGCCATCGCCCATTTCCGCTCGTGCATCGAGTGGACCACCTTGAGCTCGGTCAGGCCGGTGTGGCCGATCTCCTGGCTCACCAGGTCGGCGGGCATGACGCCGATCACCTTGCCGCCCGCCGCCAGCGCTGCGTCGGCGACCGCGCCCATCAGGCCGACCCGCCCGCCGCCATAGACCAGCGTCAGTCCCTGGCGGGCGATCAGCGTGCCCGCCGACACCGCCTCTTCGAGAAAAGCCGGGTCGTTTCCGGTCGCCGAGCCGCAATAGATGCAGATGCTGTTCAAGGGCGCTTTCCCGCCTTGTGGGCGTGCAGTTGGGGGCGCCCGAATATGCCGATTGCGCGCTTATGTCACGGCGCGGCTGGCCTCTTGGCTTTTCGCCCGCTACATAGTTTGCACGGACCGCCAAAATCGGCGGGCGGGCGCCTGCGTTTCTGCCGGCGCAAGACTCTATCTCGGTTAGGTCAGGCGAATGGCGAGCGGCACAGTCAAGTGGTTCAATACCGCTAAGGGCTTTGGATTTATTCAACCGGACGACGGCGGAAGCGACGTCTTCGTCCACATCTCGGCGGTCGAACAGGCGGGCCTTCGCGGCCTGAACGAAGGCGACCTGGTCAATTTCGAACTCGAGCAGGACCGCCGGTCCGGCAAGCTTTCGGCGGGCCAGCTGGTGGTCACGGGTCAGGGCGCAGCGCCCGCGCGCAGTGGCGGCGGCGGCGGTTTCGACCGTCCGCGCGGCGGCGGCGGCGGCTTTGACCGTCCGCGCGGCGGCGGCTTCGGCGGTGGTGGCGGCGGACGTCCGGCGGGCGATCCGGCCGGCGCCGGCGCGGGCACCGTGAAGTGGTTCAACCCGACCAAGGGCTTCGGCTTCATCCAGCCCGACGACGGCGGCCAGGACGTGTTCGTACACATCTCGGCGGTTGAACAGGCCGGCCTGCGCGGCCTGAACGAAGGCCAGCAGGTCGCCTACGACCTCGAGGCCGACCGCCGCAGCGGCAAGACCTCGGCGACCAACCTGCGGGTCAACGACTAGGCATCTTCAAGCGCCTCCCCCGCTCGCGCGGGGGAGGTTGCGACGCCGCTTCAGAACAACCCCGCCGTCAGGTTGATGGTGAGGGCGACGATGATGGTATTGAAGGCGAAGGCGACCAGGCTGTGGACCGTGCCCAGCCGCCGCAGGCCCTGGGACGTAATTTCGATGTCGGCGGTCTGACAAGTCGCGCCGATGATGATCGAGAAGTGCAGGAAGTCCCAGTAGTTGGGCAGCGCCGGGCCGGGAAACTTGAGCCCTTCGGTGTCCCCTACGCCGTCGCTCTCGTCGAGGCCGTAATATTCGTGGGCGTAATGCAGGGCGAAGACAACCTGCACCATCAGCCATGAAACCACGACTGTCAGGAAGGCCAGCGCGATCCGCGCGGCCTTCATCACGCCGTGACCATCCTTGGCGAGCGAGAGTTCCCGCGCCACCGCCCAGACGCTGACGGCCGCGGCCAGCAGGACGAGGGTCAGGATGACGCCCCGCCCCTGGTCGTCCACGGCGGCTCGGGCGCGAATGTCGGTCGGGCTGTGCTCAGCCATGCTGACCAGCATCGCACCCAGGAAGGTGAGGGACAGGGCGTCCCAACCCAGGATCAGGCGGGTCGACGGGACCATCTGAGGCGCGAGGACCATCAGCGCCAGCCCTACCGCCACGCCTACGACGATGGAGACGGTCAGACGCGGCCGCGGCCCGAACGGGCCCAGCATCCGCCGCCATCCCAGGGGGTTGTCCTCCGCCATGCGCCGCTCCCGCCGACGGGCGCAGGATCGCGCGAGTCCCCCTGCGCGCGCTAGGGTTCGTACTCGATAGACGTTCGTGGAGAACTAAAAAATATCAGATACTTAGATTTCGACATCTTCCCGGACGGCCTCCATGCGCTGTCGCGCATCGGCCCCCCTTGCTGCGCAAATCCACCCCCAAGGGGGTGGAGAACCCAGGGCAAGCGGTCGTGCGGTGGCCGCCGGGCCCCGGCTCTCCGCTTCGCTGCGGCCGGGATGACATCGATTTTTCAACGCCCGGGACGCGCCAAGCGCTGCGGCCAGTGAGCCGGACCCCCGGCCGCACCAAGCGTGGCCAGAACCGACCGCGACGCCGAGGCGTTGACCTGCCTCGACCCCGCCGCCCGAACCTTCGGGACGGGTCGAGGAGAAAACGATGCGAAAGCTGATCCTGACCGGCCTCGCCGCCGCGCTGATCGCGCCGGCCGGCGCGCGGGCGCAAGAGCCGCCGCCACCGCCCGCCGACGGGCCGCCCTTCGCGGGCGAGGCCATCCCGCCCGGGCCGGACGCCCCGAGCGAGGCCCAGGACCTGACGCCGGACGGCCCGCAACCGGGCGATCCCGCACCGCCCCCGCCGGCGCCGGCGCCCGAAGACAAGCGAGAGGCTCCGCCGTCGCCGCAGCCGGGCGAACCGGCCCCGCCGCCCCCCGAGGCCAAGCCCCAGGCCCAGGCTCAGGCCCACTCTCAGGCCAAGCCGGCCGAGAAGCCGAAGCTGGCCGAGGCGGCCGGCGGCGTGGCGGGCGGCCTGCTCGCCAACGTCGCGGGAACCGCCGTGGGCGGCCCGATCGGCGGCGTGGCCGCCAGCCTGGTCGGCAGCCGCCTCGGCAGTGGCGCGGTGCGCGTGACCAAGAAGGTGCTGGGCATCGGCGAGAAGGCCGGCAAGCCCGTGCAGGAGGCGGCCGCCGCGCCCCAGGCCGGCCGCGACGCTGCGGCCACGGCGCCGCAAGCCGAGCCGCCGCCCGAAGCCCTTCCGGAACCGTCCGGTCCCGTGCTGCGCGAGGAGACGCCCGCCGTCCGGGCCGAGGCCGAGCCGGCGGCCGTCCCGCCTTCCTAGCGCTGCGCGACCAAGGGGTTCTCACGCGCCACGCCGCCACCCGGCAGCCGCGCCTGATAGGGGCTGAACCGCAGGTCGGGGTGCATGTAGTCGCTCGAGACGTATTGCGCGCCCGAGGCGAAGGCCGCGTCGCGGGGCGCGGTGTCGTTCCTGCGGGATTCCCAGGTGTCGGCGTCGGCGCGGGTGCGCACGATCAGCCCCGCCTTCACCGCGGCCTTGATGCGCGCAGCCTGCTTGAGCGGATCGTTGAGCGTGATGTAGCCGGCGGCCGGCGAGGACTCGTCGATGTTCACGAACATCATCCGGCCTTCGAGGGTCTTGCGCGCGCCGCGATAGACGGCCACCACCTCGGGGCTCTCGTCCATCGCCAGCATGATCTTGCCGCGCGCCTGGCCGAGCGTCGGCCAGGCGCCGGCGGCCACCGCCTCGCGCAGGGTCTTGTGCTTTCCCTGCACCATGTCCGGCGTGATGATCTCGCCGGGCTTGAAGACCGAGCGGATCTCGGCGTCGACGGCGTCCATGGCCGCCGCGTCGAACGGCAGCAGCTTCACCGCGCCGGGGATCTTCAACTGGTCCTGCTTGAGGTTGAAGATGATCAGGATCGGCACGTGGTCGGGGTGCGCCCTGGACCAGGCGCGGACCTCCTTGAAGCAGTCCACCAGCAGCGGGCAGACCGAGCGATAGTCGATATCCGGCACGTGCATGACCTTCATGCCGGGCTTCCTTAGCGGGCTGAGGTCGTAGGGCGTGGTCTTGGGCGCCATCTTGCGGCCGAGCGGCTCGGCGTAGCGGCCGCCCTGCGGGTCGTAGACGAAGTCGAGCTCAAGCTGGCGGGCGCCATCGTTGAGCTGGTCGGTCAGGGGCGCGTGGCTGTAGTCCAGGGTGTCGGCGGCCTTGGGGTTGGCGGCGCGGACGTTGGCCATCTCCAGGGGCGCGATGGCCATCTTGTAGCTGTTGTGGCTGCCCTCGGTTTGGATCTGGTTCATCTTCAGCGCGTCGACCGCCGCGCGCGTGCAGTCGGGCGCGCCGGACGGATGCTCCAGGTCGCAGGACGCGGAGAGGGCGACGGCGGCGGCGAACAGGGCGGCAAGCATCGGGGCACTCCAGCAGGCGTCGGTGACGCCACTGTGAAGGTTTGCGGGATCACAGGCTAGGTCATCCCGCTCCGCTCATCCCGGCGAAGGCCGGGACCCAGATCGCGAGACGTAGATGTGCGTTGGATGATCGCAGGGTCTTTCGAACCCGCGTCTGAGCTATTCCATCTGGGTCCCGGCCTTCGCCGGGATGAGCGGCTTTAGGCACCTGCCACCAGCGCCAGCCACTCGTCCTCGCTCAGCACCTGGATGCCGAGCTCGGCGGCGGCCTTCAGCTTCGAGCCGGCGCCGGGGCCGGCGACCACCAGGTCGGTCTTCTTGGAGACCGAGCCGGAGACCTTGGCGCCCATGCGCTCGGCCTGGGCCTTGGCCTCGTCGCGGGTCAGCTTCTCCAGGGCGCCGGTGAAGACCACGGTCTTGCCGGCGACGGCGGTGTCCTGCTTGGGCTGTTCGGCGTCCTGGACGGTCAGTTGCTCCACCAGGTCCTGCACGACGCGGCGGTTGTGGTCCTCGGCGAAGTAGCCGGCGGCGGCCTCGATCACCGCCTCGCCGATCTGGTCAAGGTTGTCCAGCTCCTCCATCGCGGCCGGATCGCGGTCGGCCACCTTGTCCATGGCGGCCAGGAAGTCGGCGACCGTCCCGTAGCCGCGGGCCATGACGACGGCGGTGGTCTCGCCGATGTGGCGGATGCCGAGGCCATAGACGAAGCGGTCGAGGGCGATCGTGCGGCGCGCCTCGATGTTGGCCAGGAGGTTGCCGACGCTGGTCTCGCCGAAGCGTTCGGTCTCCAGCAGCTCGGCGCGCCTTTCATGCAGGCGGAAGATGTCGGCCGGCGAGGTCAGCCAGCCGCGCTCGGCGAAGAGGGTGAGCTGCTTTTCGCCCAGGCCCTCGATGTCGAAGGCGCGGCGGGAGACGAAGTGGCGAAGGTGGGCGAGCTTCTGAAACGGGCAGGCGAACTCGCCCGAGCAGCGGCGCACCACCGTCTCCGCGCCCGACGCCGTGGTCTCGCGCACCAGGGGCGTCTGCAGCGGGCACGGGCAGTGGGTGGGGAATTCATAGGCCTGCGGTCCCCTCGCCTCGTCGGTGACCACCGCCACGATCTGCGGGATCACGTCGCCGGCCCGCTGCAGGATCACGGTGTCACCGATGCGGAGGTCCTTGCGCGCGATCTCGTCGGCGTTGTGCAGAGTGGCGTTGACCACCACCACGCCGCCCACGGTGACGGGCTTCAGCCGCGCGACCGGGGTGATGGCGCCGGTGCGACCGACCTGGATGTCGATGGCCTCGAGGACCGTGCGGGCCTGCTCGGCGGGGAACTTGCGCGCGATGCCCCAGCGCGGGGCGCGCGAGACGAAGCCCAGCCGGCCCTGCCAGTCCAGGCGGTCGACCTTGTAGACCACGCCGTCGATGTCGAAGGCGAGCTTCGGCCGTTCGGCCTCCATGAAGCGGTAGGCGTCGAGCAGGCCCTCCAGCCCCTCGACGCGGCGCGACTGCGGCGTGATCTGGAAGCCCCAGGCCTTCAGCGCCTGCAGCGCCTGCCACTGGGTCTGGGCGAACGGCGCGCTGATCAGGCCCCAGGCATAGGCGAAGAACCGCAGCGGCCGGGTGGCGGTGACCTTCGGGTCGATCTGGCGCAGGGAGCCGGCCGCGGCGTTGCGCGGATTGGCATAGGTGCGCTGGCCCGCGTCGGCGGCGGCGGCGTTCATGGCGGTGAACTCGTCGTGGCCGAGATAGACCTCGCCGCGCACCTCGATCAGGTCGGGCCAGCCGGAGCCCGCGAGCCGAGCGGGAATCTCGCCGATCGTGCGGACATTGGCGGTGACGTCCTCGCCCACCCGCCCGTCGCCGCGTGTGGCGGCGCGGACCAGGACGCCCTTTTCGTAGCGGATCGAACAGGAGAGGCCGTCGATCTTCGGCTCGGCGGTGTACGCGACGGGGCTTTCGTCGAGCCGCAGGAAGCGGCGGACGCGGGCGTCGAACTCGGCGGCGTCCGCGTCGGAGAAGGCGTTGTCGAGGCTGAGCATCGGCACGCCGTGCTCGACCGGGGCGAACTGCTCGGAGCGCGCCGCGCCGACCCGCAGGGACGGGGAATTCTCGCGCACCAGATGCGGGAAGCGTTCCTCGATCTCGCTGTTGCGCCGCTTCAGGGCGTCGTAGTCGCCGTCGGAGATCGTGGGCGCGTCGTTCTGGTGATAGCGCACGTCATGCGCGGCGATCTCGTCGGCCAGCCGCGTCAGCTCGTCGAGGGCCTGGGCTTCGGTGAGGTCGGCGACGTCGGTCATCTAGATCCTCCACCAGGGCGAAGCCCGATTAGGGGGAGGTGGATCGACGCGCAAGCGTCGAGACGGAGGGGGTTTGCATGCGCGGAGGGTAGACCGGCGGGCTTCAACCCCCTCACCCGCTTCGCGGGAGCTCCCCCTCATCGCGCTCCGCGCTGGGGGAGCATCTGATGTCACGCCCCGATCAGCGCTCGCGCTGCGGCGCGGGCGGCGTCGGTGATCTCGGCGCCGGCGAGCATGCGGGCGATCTCCTCCTCGCGGTCGGAGGGCGACAGCACCTCCACGGCGGTGCGCAGGCGTTCGCCCTCCCCGGCCTTGGCGATGCGCCAGTGGGCTTCGGCGCGGGCGGCGACCTGCGGGCTGTGGGTGACCACGAGGACCTGGGTGTCCGCCGCCAGGCGCTTGAGGCGCAGGCCCACGGCGTCGGCGACCGCGCCGCCCACGCCCTGGTCGACCTCGTCGAAGATCATCAGGGGCTGCGGGCCTGAACCGCGGCCGGCGAGCGCCGCCTTCAGCGCCAGCGCGAAGCGGGCCAGCTCGCCGCCCGAGGCGATGGCGCCCAGGTCGCCGAACGGCGCGCCGGGGTTGGTGGCGATCTGGAAGGTGACGCGATCCATCCCGGTGGCCCCCGCCTTGTCCTCGGCCAGGGGCGCCACCGCCGCCTGGAAGCGGGCCTTGTCGAGCTTCAGCGGAGCGAGTTCGGCCATCACCGCCTTGGCCAGCCGCTCGCCGGCGATCCGGCGCGCATCGCCGAGCCGGCCGGCTTCGGCGAGATAGGCTTCGCGGGCCGCCGCGAGCGCGGCCTCGGCGGACTTCAGCGCATCCTCGGAGGTCTCCATGGCGCGCAGCCGCTCGGCGAACCGCGCGCGCAGGCCCGGCAGCTCCTCGACGGCGACGTGCAGCTTGCGCGCGAGGCCCCGCAGGTCGAACAGCCGCTCCTCGGCCTTTTCCAGGCGATCGGGCTCGAACTCGAAGGCGCCGGCGGCTGCGTCGATGGCGGCCTCGGCCTCCCCGGCCTCGATCAGCACCCGGTCCAGCGCGGAGGAGGCGTCGGTGAGCCGCTTCACTGCCGCCCCGCTCTCCGCGGCGCCAGCCAGCAGGGCGCGCTCGTGGGCGCGGTTCAGCGCCCGCACCGCGCCGGCCACACGCGCCGAGAGGCCGTCGAACACCTCCCGCGCGGTGGAGATGTCGGTCAGGGCCTTTTCCGAGGCGCCCAGGATCGCGCGCTCTTCGGCGAGTTCCGTCTCCTCCCCCTCGCGCGGATCGAGCCGGTCGAGCTCGGCCAGGCGCAAGGTCAGCTCCTCGGTCTCCGCGGCGGCGCGGGTGACGTCCGCGCGAAGGGCCTCCACCGCTTCACGCGCGGCGCGCCAGTCGCGCCAGCGCGCGGCCACGGCGGCGGCCTGCGCCTCCAGCCCACCGAAGGCGTCGAGCATCGGGCGATGGGTGCGCGCGTCGAGCAGGCCCACGGTCTCGTGCTGGCCGTGGACCTCCAGCAGCGCCTCGCCGACTTCCTTGAGCACGGCCACGCCGGTCGCCTGGTCGTTGACGAAGGCGCGGCTGCGGCCGTCCGCCGACAGCGTGCGGCGCAGCACCAGGTCCTCGTCGCGGGCGTAGGAGAGGCCCTTGTCTTCCAGCAGGTCCCAGACCGGGTGACCGGGCGAGGGCGCGAAGACGGCCGAGGCCACTGCCTGGGCCGCCCCGCGGCGCACGAGACCCGCCTCCGCCCGCGCGCCCACGGCCAGGCCCAGCGCATCCAGGATGATCGACTTGCCCGCCCCGGTCTCGCCGGTCAGCACGGTCAGGCCCGGGCCGATCGAAAGGTCCAGCGCCTCGATCAGCACGACGTCGCGGATCCACAATCCGATCAGCATGGAGGCCCGATCAGCATGGCGGCAAGGATCGCCCGGAATCAGTCGCGGACGAAAGCGCCGCCGCGGGTCAGTCGATCACTTTTTGTTCTGGTTGGGAAGGCGCTCCCTCAAGGCGAGAAGGATCGAGACCGCACGGCCAGTCCAATTGTTCCGCACCAGAAGGGGAGAGTCCTGGACCTAGTTCTTCGGCGTTTCCGGGACCGGGACGGTGTCCGGCGCCGTGACGTCGTCGGCCGAGTGACGCCCGGTGAAGGGGATGTGGAAGATGCTGCGGCGCTTCTTCTTCGGCGGCGGCGCGTCCGCGGCGGGCTCCGCCTCGGCGGCCGGCTGGGCCTTGCTGGCCTTGGCCTTCTGCGTCTGGGCGGTGGACATCGCCGCGGCCGTGGTCTGCAGCCCGCCCGGCGGCTGGATCGTGCTCGACTTGTCCTTGGTCAGCGGCGGGTGGAAGACGCTGCGCTTGGTGCTGACCGCCGGGATGACGGCGGGCTTGAGGCCCTTGGAGGTGAGCAGCTTGTAGGCGTCGCTGTACCAGGCGTCGCCGGGGTAGTTGTAACCCAGGACCGCGCCGTTCTCCTTGGCTTCCTGCAACAGGCCGAGCGTCAGATAGGCCTCGACCAGGCGGTACAGCGCTTCGGGCGTGTGGCTCGTCGTCTGGTACTTGTCGACCACCGTCTTGAAGCGGCCGATGGCGGCCAGCAGGTCGTTCTGGCGCAGATACCAGCGGCCGATGGTCATTTCCTTGCCGGCCAGCTGATCGTTGACCATGTCGATCTTCAGCCGCGCGTCCTGGGCGTATTCGCTGTGCGGATAGCGCGCGGTGACCTCGCGCAGGTTGTCCAGCGCCTGGCCGGTGGCGGCTTGGTCGCGGCCGACGTCGACGATCTGCTCGAAGTAGCAGATGGCCTTCAGGTAGTGGGCGTAGGCCGCCGCCTGGTTGCCCGGATAGAGCGAGATGAAGCGGTCGGCGTCGCCGATCGCCTCGGTGTAGTCGTTGGCCTCGTAGTGGGCGAAGGCCTGCATCAGGATCGCGCGGCGCGACCACTCCGAATAGGGATGCTGGCGCTCCACTTCCTGGAAGTAGTCCACCGCCTGGGCCCAGAGGTGCTTGTCCATCCGGTCGGCGCCGGTGGAATAGAGCAGTTCGACCGGACGCTCCTCATAGGCGAGCCGCGTCTTGGGCTTCTTCTGGAACGTCGAGCAGCCTGCGACCGCGACAGCGCAAAGGGCGGCGATGAGCGCCCCCTTAGCCAAGGCGTTAGGGCGAGCCCACGAGTTGCGAACCAAGGACACCATCACCTCAAAGGACCAGACGCGCGCCCCCACGCGAGGAATCGCTTCTACACCAGGGGACGATCAGAGCAAACGAATGCGCTTGTCGCACCCTTGGCCGCGCCTCGTCTTGGAGGCCCGCGCAGCGGGCGCCGTCGAACAGGAACCACGGAAAACACGGAAAGAGCACGGAAGGCGTTGTCACCTTCTTCCGTGTTTTCCGTGTCTTCCGTGGTTGAAAGATGGCGCTTCGCGCTCGCGCGAAGCCGCGAGGCTTAGACCGCGACGGCGATTTCGTCGGCGAAGGTGCGGATGCGCCAGGCGGCGGGCCGCTCGGCCAGCGCGCGGACCAGCTGGTTGTTGACGCCGTGGCCGGCCAGCTCGCCCTCGAAACGGCCGATGATCGGCGCGCCCAGGACGTAGAGGTCGCCGATGGCGTCCAGCGCCTTGTGACGGACGAACTCGTCGGGGCGGCGCAGGCCCTCGGGGTTCAGCACCCGGTCGCCCTCGATCACCACGCAGTTGTCCATCGCCCCGCCGCGGGCGAGGCCCATGGCGCGCAGGGCCTCGACCTCGTGCAGGAAGCCGAAGGTGCGGCAGTCGGCGAGCTCGCGCCGGAACGCCGCCTCGTCCATCGCCAGGTCGATCGCCTGGCGGCCGATCACGGCGGTCGGGAACTCGATGGCGAAGGCCACCTCGAAGCCCATCGCCGGCTTCAGCGCCGCGCGCTTGTCGCCGTCGACGACCTCCACGGTGTCGAGGATCTCGATGAACCGGCGCGCGGCGGCCTGGGGACGGCGGCCCACGCGGTCGAGGACCTTGAGGAACGGCCAGGACGAGCCGTCCATGATCGGCATTTCCGGCCCGTCGAGCTCGACCACGGCGTTGTCGACGCCCGACATCACCAGCGCGGCCATCAGGTGTTCGATGGTGGCCACGGTGACGCCCGCGGCGTTGCCGATCACCGTGCCGAGCTGGGTCTTGCAGACCGAGGTGGGCGTCGCCGCAACCCGGTTGTCGCGGTCGGTGACGTCGGTGCGCACGAAGACGATGCCGGCGTCGATGTCGGCCGGCCGCACCGCAACCTGGGTGTAGGCGCCGGTGTGAACGCCCACGCCCGCGAACCGCGCCGGCGCCTTGACGGTGTGCTGGAACGCCCCGCTCTGGAATCCGTCTGCCACGCTGGGACCTTCCCTGGAACTGGGCGTCACCCCCCGTTGACCGAGGAGCGCCCACGGATGCGGTTAATGCGCTTGGTGCGACGCAGCAAAACAATCCCTGTTTCGCAATGTTTCGGTGTCCGGAGGGTTAACGGGGCCCTGAACGGACGACGCCGCAGCCGCCTGTGCAGGCGGCCGCGGCGCGGGTCGAAACCCTAGTCTTTTCCGCTAGTTGGCGAGCCGGCGCAGGAAGGAGGGGATTTCCAGATCCTCGCCCTGCTGCACATCTTCTTCAGGAAGCGCAGCCTCGAGCGGCTGGGCGCCGCCGCGAACCGGCGCGGGGCGCGGCTGCGGGGCTTGCGGTTGCGGCGCGTCGTAGCGCGGACGGCTGCCGAAGATGCTCAGGAAGCCGCCGCGCGGACGACGGTCTTCATAGACCGGCTCGGCGAAGAGCGGCTCGTCGCCTTCCTCGGCCACCGCCGGATCGACGATGCGGGCGACCGGCTGGATCACCACCGGCTGCTGCGGCTGCACCGGCGCCGCGGCCACGGGGGCGGCGTAGAGGTCGGGCTGCTCCTCCTCGACCGCCTCGGCGGCCAGCACCGGCTCAGGCTGGCGCAGGGGCGCCAGCGCGACATAAGCCGGAGCCGGCGCAGCGGCCGGCGCTTCGGTCGGTTCCGCGGCGGCCACGCGAGCCTCGGGCATGCGCAGCGGCGGTGCGGTCATCGGCCGGCGTTCGAGCTTCGGCTCGATGGCGGCGATCGAGGCGCCGTCCATGCCGGTGGCGACCACGCTGACGCGGATCATGCCGTCCAGCGACGGGTCGAAGGCCGCGCCGAAGATGATGTTGGCTTCCGGGTCGACCTGCTCGGAGATGGCGTTGGCCGCCTCGTCGACTTCCAGCAGGGTCATGTCGAGGCCGCCGGTGACGTTGACCAGCACCGCCTTGGCGCCCTTCAGCGAGACCTCGTCGAGCAGCGGGTTCTGGATGGCGTTCTGAGCGGCCATCAGGGCGCGGTCGTCGCCGGTCGCCTCGCCGGTGCCCATCATCGCCTTGCCCATCTCGGTCATCACCGTGCGCACGTCGGCGAAGTCGAGGTTGATCAGGCCCGGCAGCACCATCAGGTCGGTGATCGAGCGCACGCCCGAGTGCAGCACCTGGTCGGCCATGCCGAAGGCCTCGGCGAAGGTCGTCCGCTCGTTGGCGACGCGGAACAGGTTCTGGTTGGGGATGACGATCAGGGTGTCGACGTAGCGCTGCAGCTCCGCGATGCCGGCGTCGGCCAGGCGCATGCGGTGACGGCCCTCGAAGTGGAACGGCTTGGTCACCACGCCCACCGTCAGGATGCCGCGCTCGCGGGCGCACTTGGCGATGATCGGGGCAGCGCCCGTGCCGGTGCCGCCGCCCATGCCGGCGGTGATGAACACCATGTGCGCGCCGTCGAGGTGCTCGCCGATCTCCGGGATGCTCTCCTCGGCCGCGCTCATGCCGATCTCGGGATGGGCGCCGGCGCCCAACCCTTGAGTCGCCAGCACGCCCAGCTGCACGCGCCGGTCGGTTTTGGCGAAGGCCAGTTGCTGGGCGTCCGTATTGGCCACCACGAACTCGACGCCGAGCAACCCAGCCTCGATCATGTTGTTGACCGCGTTGCCGCCAGCGCCCCCGACGCCGAAGACCACGATCCGCGGCTTCAGTTCTGTCGCGCGCGGAGCTGAGAGTGCGATTGTCATGGGACCCCTGCGTCCTTCCAAATTCGGCCCGAGGCGCGCTGGCGGACCCGCCCGCCGCACGCCTTTCGTAAGGATGCGTTAAGTACGCGCCCACACCCTTAATCGAGGGTTAACCGCATACCGTGAGTCGCGAGTCGGTCGAGGCCGCGAAAAGCCGAAAAATCCCCTTGCATCACAAGGCGTAAGGCGAATCAGGAATGAGCCTGCGGCGTTGTGACTCTGACGAGATGCCGCAAGGGTTGTGGATACAGGCTGCGCCCTTGTGGACCAGACGGGTTCAGCGGTCCCACCAGGGATAGCCTTTGGGCATGTCCGAAGAAACGCGCCCCGGGAACGCGGGCGGGCGCTTCTCCAGGAAGGCGGAGACGCCTTCGCGGACATCGTCGGTGGCGCCGAGCGCCATGGCAAGCGCGCCGTCGACCTTCAGCGTCGGCCACGGCGAGTCCTGCGGCGAAAGGCGCCACAGCATCTGGCGGGTGATGGCCACCGATACGGGCGCGGTGTTGTCGGCGATGGAGCGCGCGATGGCCCTGGCCCGCGGCAGAAGCTCCTCAGGAGAGACGACCTCGCTGACCAGCCCACCCTTCAAGGCTTCCTCCGCGGGGAACAGCGACCCGTCCAGGCACCATCGCAGGGCCTGGGGCAGGCCGACGAGGCGCGGCAGGAACCAGGCGCTGGCGGCTTCGGGCACGAGGCCGCGGCGGGCGAAGACGAAGCCGAACCGGGCGGTGTTGGCGGCGATGCGGATGTCCATCGGCAGGGTCAGGGTCAGGCCAACGCCGACGGCCGCCCCGTTGAACGCGGCGATGGAGGGTTTGCGGCACTCGAAGATCGCCCCGACCATGCCGGCGCCGCCCGCTCGCCCCTGGCGCCCTTGCGAGACGTCGCCGAAGGACACCGACCCTGCAGCCGAGGTGGTGTCGAACGCGCCTGCGCCGGCGGACATGTCGGCGCCCGCGCAGAAGCCGCGCCCGGCGCCGGTGACCAGCACCACGCGGACGGCGTCGTCGAGGTCGGCTGCGTCGAAGGCGCGGGCGAGCTCCGCGCCCATGGTGGCGGTGTAGGCGTTGAGCTTCTCAGGCCGGTTCAGGGTGACCTGCATGATCCCGTCGTCGACCGAACAGAGGATGTGCTCGTAGGCGCCGGACATGGCGAAGCCTCCTTGTCGCCGCACCGTCTCGCTGCGGCGCTCGGCTGAAGGCTAGCCGGTTTCCCCCGCGTCGGGACATCTCCTATCCTTCGTCATCACCCGGCTCGTCCGGGTGACCCATCCCGATGTCGCTCTTCATCAGATGAAGCAGGCGTGTCGGGCTGGGTGGCCCGGACAAGCCGGGCCATGACGGACGGGGTGGCGGTCAGTTGTTGATGAGGTTGTAAAGGTCGACCCAGTGGGGATTGCGCGCTTCGATCAGATTGATCTTCCAGCGGCGCGGATACTTCTTGATCCGCTTCTCACGATGGATCGCCGATGTGATCAGGTCGTGCCGCTCGTACCAGACCAGCGTCTTGAGGCCATAGGTCCTGGTGAAGCCCGGCAGCATCCCTTCGCGATGCTCGAACACTCTGCGCGATAGGTTACTCGTCACGCCGGTGTAGATCGTCCCGTTCCGGCGGTTCGCGAGAATATAGACCGCGATGATGTGGTCTGGATTGCGCAGCCTACAGGTTTTCGCGCAGCCAGCTTGCGGCCTTGGCCACGGGGTTCGCGCGGGGGTCGAGAGGTTCGCGGCGCAGCTTGGCCGAGGCGAGCGCCTTGGCGCTGACCGCCTCGCGCGGGCCGAAGGCGGCGCGGTGCAGGATGCCGGCGGCGGCGGTGAAGGCCGGGCCCGAGGCGGCGTCGGCCAGGTGCGGCACGCGGCGCGGGCGGCCGAGGCGCACCGGGCGGTCGAACACGCGCACAGCCACTTCGCGCACGCCGGCGAGCTGGCTGGCCCCGCCGGTCAGCACCAGGCCCGCGCCGGGCTCGACGGGAGCGCCGGACGCTTTCAGCCGGTCGCGCAGCAGCTCCAGCGTCTCCTCGACGCGGGGCGCGATGATGCCCTTCAGGAGGCTGCGCGGCGCGATGACCGGGCCCGCGCCCGGGTCGTCGCCACGCGGCGGCGCCTCGATCATCTCGCGGTCCTCGTTGGCCGAGGCGATGGCCGAGCCGTGCAGGGTCTTGATCCGCTCGGCGCCGGCGACCGACGTCGAAAGGCCGCGGGCGATGTCCTGGGTCACGTGCTGGCCGCCCACCGGCACGGTCTCGACGTGGACCAGGGAGCCGGAGGTGAACACCGCCGCCGAGGTCGAGCCGCCGCCCATGTCGACGCAGACGGAGCCTAAGTCCATCTCGTCCTCCTCCAGCGCGGCGAGCGCGGAGACGAAGGGAGCCGCGACCACGCCCTCGAACTGCAGGTGCGCGCGCTCGACGCAGGCCCCCAGCGTCTGGAACACCGCCTCAGCGACCGAGACGACCAGCAGCTCCACGCCGAGCGTGCGGCCGAACATGGCGCGCGGGTCGCGCACGCCGCCCTGCCCGTCCACCGACCAGGCGATGGGCAGGATGTGGGCGGCGCGGCGGCCGGGCAGCTTGACCTGGGCCAGCGCATTGGTGATCGCGCGCACCAGGTCGTTGTCGGAAATCGGCCGCGCGCCGATCGAGACGCGGCCGGCCACGCGGTGCGAGGTGAGCTGGCCGCCGGCGGTGGCGACGGTGACGTGCTGGACGTTGACGCCGGCCACGTTCTCGGCCCGCTCGACGGCCTGGGCGATGGCCTCGGAGGCTTCGTCGAGGTTGACGATCGAGCCGCCGCGGATGCCGCGCGACTGGACGTAGCCAACACCGGCGGTGGTGAGCGTGCGGTCGCCCTTGCGCACCCCTTCGGGCTTCATGATGAAGCAGGTGACTTTCGAGGCGCCGAGGTCGACGGCGGCGACCACCGGCGGCCGCACCAGCGCGGCCTTCAAGCCCTCGCGGCCGTCCTTGCGCTCCGCGGGCCTGCGCTCGGCGGACTTTCGGTCCTGACGGGTGAGGTCCCCGGATTGGGCCTCGGCGCGGCTCGCCATCTTCAGCATCTAGCGGTCATCCATCGGTTCAGGCGCCGTTGGCCGGCGGCGCAGTTAGGGGCGGAGACTGACGCGGGCGCACCGCCACCACGTCGGGGCTGCGCAGGTCGATGCGGTCGAAGCCGAGTTCGAGGATGCGCGAGCGCTGGTCGAGGCGTTCGAGCTGCATGAGCGCCTGCTCCTGGCCCGAGGCCGGAAGCTGGATCAGCGAGCCGTCCTTCATTCTGAGGTCCCAGCGCCGGTCGTCGACGCGGACCAGGGCGTCCATGCGGCCGATCAGCTTCGGACGCTGAGCGATGACCGGCAGGATCTCCGGCGCGTGCTCGGCGGCGCCCGCGCCCACCACCAGCGGCAGGGCGGCGAAGCGGGCGGCGTCGGCCTCGGGGATGACGCGGCCGTGCTCGTCGATCACATATTGCCGGCCGGCGTGCTGCCAGACCGCGAGCTGGCGGCGTTCGGAGACCGCGACCACCAGGGTGTCGGGCAGCAGGCGAACGACGCGGGCGTCCTTCACCCAGCCCACCTCCTCCACCTTGCGGCGCAAGGCGGCGAGGTCGAGGCCCAGCAGCGGCTGGTCCATGTAGACGCCGGCGGCCTTGGCGATGTCCGCCTTGGCGAGCGGCGAGGCGCCCTGGACCTCCACGTGGCGGACCCGCAATCCGGCGGCGGCGAAGCGGTTGTCGATTCCAGCGCCAATGCCGGCGACCAGACGCTCGCCACGGTGGCCGGTGGCGAGCGTCACGGTGAGCGTCAGCGCCAGGACCGCGACGGCGCCGGTCAGCGCCAGCTGAGGCGAAAGGCCGCGCGGCTCGCGCGGAGCCCGGGCGGCCCGTCGCGCCGGCCTAGGGGGCTGCTTGGCCGAAGGCTTCGCCTGTCCTCGCGAGCCTCCCCGCACCGCCCCCGCCATACGCGTCCTCCGTGATCCAAAGCACCAGCCGGTCGAAATCCACGCCCTGCAGCGCCGCCTGCTCCGGGATGAGCGAAGTCGGCGTCATGCCGGGCTGGGTGTTCACCTCAAGAAGGACCAGAATGTCGTTAATGTCGTCATAACGCAGGTCCGAGCGGGTAACCCCTCGGCAACCTAGCGCGGCGTGCGCCAGCTCGCTCATTCTCAGAGCTTTTTCAAAGGCATGAGGTGGGATTTCGGCGGGCACGATGTGCGTCGATCCGCCGTCGGCGTACTTGGCCTCGTAATCGTAGAAACCTGTGCGCGGAACGATGTCAGTGACGGTCATGGCCTTGCCGTCCATGACGCCCACCGCGAGCTCGCGGCCGCGGATATAGGGCTCGATCATCACCTCCTCGCCGAAGGTCCAGCCCGGGGCCACGATCTCCTGCGGCGGCCGGTTGGCGCCCTCGAAGACCAGGAACACCCCGACCGAGGAGCCCTCGGCGTTCGGCTTGACCACATAGGGCGGCGCCATGACGTGCTCGGCCGCCGCCTCGAAGCGGTTGAAGAGCCCGCCGCCGGGAACCACGACGCCGGCTGCGGCCAGCACCGCCTTGGCCTTGGCCTTGTCCATCGCCAGCGCCGAAGCCAGCACGGCCGAGTGGGTGTAGCGAACGCCCAGCGTCTCCAGCACGCCCTGCACGCAGCCGTCCTCGCCCCACTCGCCGTGCAGGGCGTTGAAGCAGACGTCGGGCTTCAGCTTGCTCAGCACCTGAGCGATGTCGCGCCCGGCGTCGACGCGGCTGACCCTGGCGCCCAGCCGCTCAAGCGCGTCGGCGCACTCGCGGCCGGAGACCAGGCTGACCTCGCGCTCCGAGGACAACCCGCCCAGCAGGACGGCGACGTGTTTTCCGGAAAGCGGCGCGGCCATGGGGAGACTCAAGGGGAAGGCTTCGATGAGGCCTCAGGCGGTGACTGACCCGCGCCGCCCGGTCAAGAGGCGCGCATGCTGACACGGCGCTGTCAGCAGGCTGGCGGCAGGATGCGGATCGAGGGAGATTCGCCATGAGCTTCGCCGCCGCCAACGCCAACACCACCGCAACGGCCCTCGACGGCCTGCCCACGCCGCCCTGCGCACGGCTGCTGGGCTGGGAGTTGCTCGCTGCCAGGCCCAGGGAGGGTTGGATCAAGATCGGCTTCGACGCGCGCTGGGAGTTCACCAACCCGGCCGGCTACATCCAGGGCGGTTTCCTGGCGGCCATGCTCGACGACACGATGGGGCCGGCGGTCTTCGCGATGACCGAGGGCCGGCTCTATTCGCCGACTATCGACATGCACGTGAGCTTCCTGAAACCCGCGCGCCCCGGGCGCCTGGTGGGCGAAGGCCGCGTCGTGCAGCTCGGCAAGTCGATCGCCTTTGTCGAGGCGACGCTCAGCGACGCGACGGGCGAACCGGTGGCGCGCGCCACCTGCAGCGCGCGCCTGGTCGACGCGGAAAAGGCGCTGGGGTGATCTTCCTTTCCCGATTTCGGGAAAGGGGGACCGTCGGCCGAAGAGCCGATGGTGGATAGGGCAGGCCGCAAGCTCGGCGCCTGAGGCTTTCCCTCTCCACCCCTCTCCCGCTTCGCGGGAAAGGAAGGGGTCAGGACGCTGCGACCGTCATCCGCTGACAGATGGCGACGTTCGGGCGATCGTCCTGCGCCCGCTTGGCCGCGGCGGTGAACTCCGCGGCGTCGACGAGGCCCGTCGCCTTCACGGCGTCGCGCAGGCGCGCGCTGGTCCGGCTCATGAGCACGTTGGAATCGGTCGCCGCCGCCAGGGTGATCCGTAGCTGTTCGGCCTCGACGTCGCTCAGCCGGCGTCCGGCTCCGACCATGCTGTCCAGCAGCGCCCACTGGGCCTCCTCGCGATCGCTGAGCCCGCTGAGATAGGCCGTCTGCTGGACGATGGCGGTGTAGGCGATCGCCTTGGCCCGCGGCAGGTGCGAGACGGTCTGGTCGGCGACCAGGGCTTCCCAGGCGCCCACCGTCCAGGGCGTGAAGGAGGGGTGGCCGATGACGCCCACCGGCGGCAGACGTCCACTCTCGGTCCCGCGTTGGACGATCGACGACAGGGCGGCCAGGCGCTCGGTCACGCAGGCGTCCTGCGCCTCGCGCAGCGCCGCATTGCCCACCTCGCGAACGAAGGCCTCCCGCAGCACGGCTTCCCCGGCGTTCGCCTGATGCTTCCCGTGCAGCGCCTCGACGGCCTGCTCGCCGGCCAGGGCGATCAGCACGCCGATGACGATGGTGCCGATCTCCTTCAGGAACTCGCGCCCGCCGCGCCAGGGCTTGGCCTTGTGGATGTCCATGCCGCCCCCAGCGGATCGTCAGGACCTAGCCGTAACCGGACTCGCCGAACCTCGGCAAATCCCTTTCGATGTCGGAGTGGTTGCCTAACCCGGCCGCCCGATCCGCTTGATCTCCCATTCGAGCTCGATGCCCGTCCGGGCCTTCACGTCGGCGCGGACGGCTTCGCCCAGGCCCTCGAGGTCGGCGGCGGTGGCCTCGCCGGTATTGATCAGGAAGTTGGCGTGCAGGGGCGAGAACATCGCCGCGCCACCCTCGCCTTTCACGCTGAACGGCTTGCCGCGCCAGCCGGCCGCGTCGACCAGTTTCCAGGAGGAGTGGCCGGGCGGGTTCTTGAAGGTTGAGCCGCCGGTCTTCTCGCGGATCGGCTGGGTCTGCTCGCGGCGCGTGGTGATCTCGTCCATGCGCTCAGCGATAGCGTTGGGGTCGTCCGGCCGGCCCTGGAAGAGGCCGCCCAGGAAGATCAGCGGCTCAGCCGCGGCGCGGGCTGACTTGCGGTAGCTGTAGGCGAGGTCGGCGTTGGAGAGGGTCAGCCGCTCGCCGGCGCGGGTCAGGGCGTAGGCCTCGACCAGCACGTCCCTGGTCTCGGCGCCATAGCAGCCGGCGTTCATGACCAGCGCCCCGCCGATCGACCCGGGCACGCCGCGGTAGAACTCCAGGCCCGCGATCCCGGCCTTGCCCGCCTCGCGCGCCAGGACGGCGTCGAGCGCCGCGGCGCCGGCGAAGATCCTGGCCGCGCCGCGCGGCTCGACCGCGGCGAAGGGCTTGCCGAGGCGGATCACCGCGCCGTCCACGCCACCGTCGCGCACCAGGGTGTTGGAGCCGACGCCCAGCACGGTCACCGGGACGGCCGGGTCCAGGCCTTTGAGGAACGCCGCGAGGTCGTCCTCGTCCTGCGGCAGGAACAGCAGGTCGGCCGGGCCGCCGACACGGAACCAGGTGAAGGGGCCGAGCGGTTCGTCGGCCAGCAGCTTGCCGCGCACCGTGGGCAGGCGGTCGCGCCAGCTCATTCCGCCCCTTTCTTCATTCCGCGGCAAGCGCCGTAAGCTGGTCGGGCAAGGCGTAGGCCCAGCCGGTGATATCGCCCGCGCCCAGCAGGACGACCACGTCGCCGGGCTTGGCCTCCTCGCGCACCAGGGCCGCCAGCGCCAGCGGATCGCTGAGCGGCAGGACGCGACGGTGGCCGTAGCGGCGCAGGCCCTCGACGAGGGCGTCGCGGTCGATCCCCTCCAGCGGCGCCTCGCCGGCGGCGTAGACGTCGGCCACGATCACCACGTCGGCGTCGTTGAAGCAGGCGCAGAACTCGTTGAAGAGGTCCGAC
>Ga0207690_10000169_pt1 | contig 50879 bp, 57 predicted proteins | sample KBSC23metaG_FD_184315 | JGI IMG/M metagenome (GOLD analysis project Ga0207690, IMG submission 184315) | Corn rhizosphere microbial communities from Kellogg Biological Station, Michigan, USA - KBS C2-3 metaG (SPAdes) (version 2) | ecosystem: Host-associated > Plants > Roots > Rhizosphere > Soil ... | reverse complement strand
TCGCTCATGGCGCGCACAGCTCCAGGTAGGCCTGGCGGCGGCGCGGGCTCATGGCGAGGATGTCGGCCTCGGCCCAGTGGTAGGCCTGCGCCAGCGTGTCCACTTCGCGCAGCATGTGCAGCGCCCAAGCGTGCAGTTCCTGCCACAGGAAGCGGGCAACGTCGAACAGCGGCTGCCATTCGTTACCGCAGTCCGGGCAGCGGAACGCCAGTTGCAGGTCGGCCTGCGGGTCGGCTTGCGCCATCACCTGCGCCAGCTCCGCCTGCAGCTCGTGCGGCAGGCTGCACGGCTCGCGCGCCGCGTCGCCGGATCGCGCGTCGAGCACGCAGCGTTCGAGCAGCCGCGCGCGCGCGGCTTCGGCATCGCCGCAATTTTCCAGCGCCAGCAGGTCGCGGCTGTCCGGCAGGCGGAACTGCACGCGGATGCCGTGCGCGGCATGTTCCAGCGTGGACGCGGCGGCTTCCGCCTGCGGCAGCCGCAGGTCGTCGCCGCGGAACGTCGCCTCGACCGTGGCCGCGCATTGCGGGCATGTCGCCACCACGTCGATCGCGGCGCCGAACAGGCGCTCGCGCAACTCCAGCAACCGTGCGTCGCGCCGGCCCAGCGGCAGCGCCGCCAATGTATCGGCGGAACCTTCGTCGTCGCAGCAGCAGCCGAGCAGCAACAGCCCGCGTGCCGCGGCGGACGGGTCGCCCCCGCGTTCCCAGACCTGCAGCAGCTGCGCGGGCGTGGGCGTGTGCATGGCGCTCAGCCGGCGGGCACGGTGAAGCTCGGCTCGGCCGGCTCCGGCACGCCGACGTCGCGCTCCCAGCCCTCGTTCTCGAGCTTGAGATGCTGGATCGCCACCGCGTTCGCGTTCGCGTCCAGGTCCGGCATCGCCTGGTATTCCGAGACCCAGCAGCGGTAGAGCCTGTAGGCCAGCGCGAGCTGGCCGGCCTCGTTGTAGACCTCCAGGATCAGGTCCTTGCGGAAGTCCTTCAGCGAGACCTCCGCGCCGAGCCCGGCGCCGAAGTTCCACACCTTGTTCGCCCACTTCTCGAATTCGGTGTCGTGGGTGACGCCGCGCTCGATGGTGATCGCCTCGTACTCGGTGCGCCCGGGCGATTTGCGCGTGCTGCTGGGGTCGCCGCCTTCGCGGTGCTTGACCACCTCGGTGGTGCGCTTGAGGCCCGACACCTTGCTGACGCCGGCCACGTAGCGACCGTCCCATTTCACCCGGAACTTGAAGTTCTTGTACGGATCGAAACGCTGCGCATTGACGCTGAATTGAGCCATGACGTAAGTCCTCAGGTCTGGATCTGGCCGGCCATCTGCTGCAGCTGGATGACCACGAACTCGGCGGGCTTGAGCGGCGCGAATCCGACCACGATGTTGACGATGCCCAGGTTGATGTCGTTCTGCGTGGTGGTTTCCTTGTCGCACTTCACGAAGTAGGCGTCGTTCGGCGTCTTGCCCTGGAACGCGCCCTGGCGGAACAGGTTCTGCATGAAGGCGCCCACGTTGAGGCGGATCTGCGACCACAGCGGCTCGTCGTTCGGCTCGAACACCACCCACTGGGTGCCGCGGAACAGGCTTTCCTCGATGTACAGCGCGAGCCGCCGCACCGGCACGTACTTGTATTCGTCGGCGAGCAGGTCGGCGCCGCGCAGCGTGCGCGAGCCCCACAGCACCGGGCCGACCAGCGGGAAGCTGCGCAGGCAGTTCACGCCGAGCGGATTAAGCATGCCGTTTTCGGCGTCGTTGAGCGTGGCGGCGAGCCCCTGCACGCCGTTCAGCGCCGCATCGATGCCGGCCGGCGCCTTCCACACGCCGCGCTGCGTATCGGTGCGCGCCATCACGCCGGCGACGATGCCGCAAGGCACGAAGGTATCGAGCTGGCCCTGGCGTTTCGGGTCCGACTCGATCACCCGCGGGAAGTACAGCGCGGCGTTGCGCGCGGCATCGCCGTTGAGCCCCAGCGCGGTCAACGCCGCGTTGCTGGACTGGGTGATCGTGCCGGCGCCGGACCACTCGGCCGGCGCATCCACGATCAGCAGCGCGCGCCGCTCCACGCAGAACGCCAGCGCGTTCTGGTACACCGTGGCCGACGTGTTGCCGTCGCGCAGGTCGGGTGGGATGCACAGCAAGTTGAAAAGATCGGTCTTCTTCAGCGCGTAGAGGCCGGTCTTGGCGTCCGGGTCGCCCAGGTACGCCGCGTCGTCCAGCGCCGCGCTGTCGGCGGCCTGGTCGGCCGAGGCCACGCCGGTGGAGGACTTGTCCTGCTCCCACACGGTCTTGCCGGCATCCGGATCGAGATGCGCCGCGGGCACGCTGGTGGCAGGCAGCGTCAGCGACGACGCCACGCGCACCAGCGACGAACCCGCCTTCAGCACGCGATCGGCGCGGCGCGGGCTTTCCTTCACGCTGAGGTTGAGAAAACTTTCCTGGGTGCCGCTGGCCAGGTCACGCACGGTCAGGTTGAACAGGTCGGTAGCGGCCAGTCCGTAACGCGCGGCGATATCGGCGGACACGTTGCTGTCGACGCGCGCGCGCAGCTGGTTGCCCCAGCTGCCGCCCGAGGCGGCCTCCAGTGGCAGGTTGGCGATCTTGATCGCGGCCTTGGCCGGCTTGCCGCCACTGGCCTTGTACAGCCGCACGATCGCCGCCTGCGCGCCGCCGTTGAGGTAGAAGTCGCGCACGGCATAGCCCATCGGATAGGCCGGATCGAGGCCGCCGAAGTTGCGCTCGAAATCGCCATAGCTGTTGATGATGACCGGGCTTTCCGCGTCGGCATCGGCCGGCCCGCGGGCGGCGCGGCCGACGAAGGCGGTGATCGACGTGGCCACCCCGGTGATGGTGCGGACGCCGCTGGGGATTTCCTCGATGTAGACGCCCGGATAGGTGAGCGCAGATGGCATGGGATCGGTCCTCCGTCGTGAAAACCCGTGTCGCAGTCAGTTCGGCTGCGGCGGCTTGGTGTGGTCGTTCAACGCATACAGCACTTCACCGTCCGGCAACGGGTCGCAATGCAGCTGCCCTTCGCCTACCAGCCGGTCCAGCACGCGTTCGATGCGCATGCAGCCGCTCTCGTAACGCTGCCGCGGCAGCCACCAGTTGACGATGCCGCGGAGGGTGTCCGCCGCTTGCGGGTGACGATGCAGATACGCGAGCACCGAACGCTCGATCTCCATATCGCCCTCGTCTTCCGCTGTCGCGCTAGTGCATGGCTGCTTCGTCATGACACCCCTCTGCACACGCGAAGACTCAGGCAACGAGCATGCCAGTCGTCGAAGATGGCGGAATGGGCTGACACCGTGGCTTGAGCCCAGGCATGGCCGAGACCCCGGGTCAAAATTGACCCGATTTGCAGGCGCAGCGGGAGTGATTGCACCCGGCCCGGGGAAGCCCGCACACGCGCCACCGCGGGTTGCATCGGAAGAGCCGAATCTGCCAGCCCGGTGAATGCTGTGCACATGGTCTGAGTGGCCCGGCCCGGTTCAATGCGCCGTGCCGAACCCGGCGAAATATTTCTTGAAGGCGCCGATCTCCATGGCGAACACCCCGTCGTTGTTCTTCAGGGTGATCGGTCGCCACCAGCTCACGTCGTACATCGAGATCGTGGCATCCAGGATGCTGCTGGTCGCCTCGGTATTGCCCCAGGGATTGCGCAGCACGATCCAGCGCCGGCAGTTGCGGTACGCCCAGCCCAGCACGGTGTAGCAGTGCGAACCCACCACGTGGGCACTGGCATAGTCGACGTGGTCGGGCGACGCATCGCCGGACGAATACGTCCATGCCGTCATCGGATTGAAGGTCCGGTACGACAGACAGTTCGAACGCAGGATCTGCCACAGGTCGTCGGCACTTCGGCTGGCGGTGTCGTAGTAATGGCGCGTGCCGCCGTTGAGCTGGGCCGTCGCCCAGACACAGTCGCCCCAGGCCGTCTTGGTGATGTCGGGCATGTCGGTGGCGGTTCCGGTCTTCAGCTTGGCGTAGGCTTTTTCGTAAATGGCCGGCCAGCTCTCGCCGCTTTCGCTGGAACGGCAGTAGATCGGATTGCCGCCCGCGGTCATCGGCACGGCCTCGGTCACCTGGATCGCCTTGTCCAGCGCCCCGCCCGAATCGGGCTTGCAGAAATTGATCTGGTCGTTGAACTGGGCCTGGCTCATGCCGGTCGCCCGCGTGAGATGGGCGAGGCGGAACGGCGTGGCCCAGGCGATCGCCGACAGCGAGGCGATGTAGTAGCAGTTGGCCACGGCACCCTGCACCGGATCGAAGAACTCGGCGGTCTCGTGGAAGAAATCGCCGGCCGTGGCCCAGTGCCCGCCCGGAGGCGTCCAGCCGGAATCCACGTTGGCGACGACCTTGGGGTCGAAGGTGATCGAGCGAACGACGTCGGGCGACAGCGCGTTGCCGAGTTGCCATGTCCGCAACGCACTCGGCAGGCGCAGCGAGATCTGCAGGCGCGCATGGCGCGACAGATCGCCGCAAAGGATGGGCCACGTCAGGATGGACTTGAAGTCTTCCACGCGCGCCATCTCGGCCAGAGTCGAATACTCGCCAAGGTTTTCCAGGCCACCCGGCTTCGAATCGTCGCCGTCCCTGGCGGGCTGGACATCGAGCAGCGGCGAACGCTCCTGCACGAGTTCGTTGCGCTCGTTGAGCTTCAACCCGACGTAGAGCGGCCCGCCGTACTTCGGGTCGAAGAGTTCCTCGTACGGCGTGGCCAGCACCTGTTCCAGCACCCGCTCCGGGTCGGGGAGGTCGGTCCACGGGATGCGCTGGCCCGACACCAGGTCGGCCAGCGCGTACGGATTGATCACGGCGCAGTGCTGGCCTTGTGCAACGGCCGACCGTGCCGCTTTGGACTTCGCTGTTTTCGAGGTGGCCATTTCGATCTCCCTTGACGGTTGCCGGCCCTATGACGCGCCGTGCCGGGCTCGCTGCCGGACGGGCGTTGCCCGTGCGCGTGGGAATCGACGCAACATGCGTGCCATCGCGGAAAGACGATCGAAGGAGCCGCCATGCGGGTTGGCGTGACGAGGGCACGCCGCAGCCGGGTCGGCGATGACCCGTTTCGCTGACGCAGCGGGAAAGATTTCACCCGGGCGGGATGGCGATGCCGGATTCGCCACTTGCGGATCGAGGCCCGTTCACGATCTCAGTGCGATCGGAACTGCTTGGTCTCGATGCCGTGTTTCAGCAGCAGCTTGCCGAGCTGGCGGCGCTCGGTACCGGACAGGCGGGCGGCGGCGCTGATGTTGCCGCAGGCCTGCTGCATCAGCTGGGTGAGATAGTCGCGCTCGAACTTGCGGATGGCATGCAGCTTGGCTGCGCTGAAGTGGAGGCCCGGCTCGTTCGCGCGGCGTCGCGGCGTCGACTCCGCACCGGCGAATGCGGGTTCCGCCGCCACCAGTTCGGCCAGGCCGATGATCGGCCCCTCGCTGCCCATGTAGGCACGCAACGCGATGTTGTCCAGTTCGCGCACGTTGCCCGGCCAGGCATACGCAACCAGTGCCTGCAAGGCATCTTCGCCCCATCGCCTGGCCGGCCCGCGCAACCGGGCAGCGACGGCATCGATGAAATGCGCGGCAAGCAGGGCCACGTCGTCGCCGCGCTCGCGCAACGGCGGCAGCCGCAGATACAGCGCGTTCAGGCGGTAGTGCAGGTCGCGACGGAAGCGCCCGATCGCCACCTGGCGCTCCAGGCTGGCATTGGTGGCGGCGATGATGCGCGCGTCCGACACCCGCGCCGCGCCGCCGCCCACCGGGCGGTATTCGTTGTCCTGCAGGAAGCGCAACAGGGTCACCTGGCCCTTGTCCGAGAGCGTGTCGACCTCGTCGAGGAACAGGGTGCCGCCGCGCGCATGGTCGATCAGGCCGGGCTGGGCGGCCTTGGCGTCGGTGAAGGCGCCGCGACCGTGCCCGAACAGTTCGTTCTCGATCAGGCTGTCGGGAATCGCGCCGCAGTTGACCGGCACGAACGGATGGTCGCGGCGCGCACTGGCGTAATGGATCTCCCGCGCCGCCAGCTCCTTGCCGGTGCCGGTCTCGCCCTCGATCAGCACCTGCACGTCGCAGCCGGCGTAGCGCTGCAGTTGCGCGCGCACCGCCTGAATCGCCTTGGATTGGCCGAGCATGACCGGCATCATCCGCCCCCGAAGCAACCAGCAAGAACCCCCGCACGCCAGCTATCGGCGTGCCGCGAAATCCCCCTGGTGCCATCGCGATCCGGCCCTATAGCACCGGATCATCGGCGACGATGGAGTATGCGCAGTTTCGGTGCTGCAGTCCAAGCATGTTCTTGTCTGTAGTACCTGTCCGCTGGCGGGTGTAGTACATCGCCCTGTCCGGGACCGGAAACGAGCCGGAGTCACCCGGACCCGGGGCCGGCGCCGATCGCAGCCGCCTATCCGCCGGACGGGGTTACCGGCGCGTCACGCGCTGGCGTCGGGCCGGTCAGGCCTGCGCAGGGCCGGCAGCCGTTTTGCCGCCAGCAGTACCAGCGCAAGCAGGGTCAGGGCCAGCGATGCCCAGCGAAAATGGGCCTCATGAAAGGCGAGCGCAGCGAAGATCAGCGCCCCCGCGACCATTTCCAGCAACCATTTGCGCGCCTTTTCCGGCGCGAGATCCGGCGCGAGCCCGGCGATGAACGCGACATGCAGCCACAGAACCGCCATGCATGCATAGGTCGCCCCCAGCGCAATCCCGTAGACCAGCAATCCCTGGCCATGCTGCAAGCCCTCGAACACGAAGCGGATCACCACCGGCATGAGTGCCACCAGACTGAGCAGCAGCAGGTTGATCACCGTACCGATCGGGTCGATGTCGCGCAGGTGCGCGACGATGCGCCGATGGAAGGCCCATACCGTGCCGATCAGGAAGAAACTCAGGAAATAGATCAGCAGCGGCGTCGACCAGGTCTGCCACAGCGCCTGCCCCGGCGCCGCTGTCGGCCGGATCTCGATCGCCGACAACGTGATGGCAATGGCAAACACGCCGTCGGACAACATGACCAGCCGATCCAGATGGCGCTGGCCGACGTGGTGATCCGAGATCGGTTCCCTGACGCGATTGCCCATCTTGCCCATTCCCCCGTGGCCGAATGCCGCATGATGCCGCAGATCGCGGCCCGAGTCTGCGACAGGGAACCGGCGGATCGCGTATCCTTGGCGCTCCGTCGCCGCGCTCATCCCGGCGCTCGCAAGGCACCGCGGCACCGCCGCCCTCCCCGCGAGTCTCATCATCCGGCACCGCCGGGCGATCGCGTGCGCAGACCCCAACTCCCCGATACGGCAACAACGCGAGACGACCGACCATGGTGGCAATGGCAACCGAGCACGTGATCGACGTGCGGCACTGGAACGACAACCTGTTTTCCTTCCGCACCACCCGCGACCCGGGTTTCCGCTTCGACAGCGGCCAGTTCGTGATGATCGGGCTGGAAACGGACGGCCGTCCGCTGATGCGCGCCTACTCGATCGCCAGCGCCAGCTGGGAGGAACACCTGGAGTTCTTCTCGATCAAGGTGCCCGACGGCCCGCTCACCTCGCGCCTGCAGCACCTGCAGCCCGGCGATCCGCTGATCGTCACGCGCAAGCCCACCGGCACCCTGGTGCTGACCGACCTCAAGCCAGGCAAGCACCTGTACCTGCTCGGCACCGGCACCGGGTTGGCGCCGTTCATGAGCATCATCCGCGACCCGGATACCTACGAGCGCTTCGACAGGATCGTGCTGGCCCATGGCGTGCGCCGGGTCGACGATCTGGCCTACGCCGACTACCTGGAAAACCAGCTGCCGCAGCACGACTACCTGGGCGAGCTGGTGCGCGAGAAGCTGATCTACTACCCCACCGTGACGCGCGAGCCGTTCCGCCACCACGGCCGCATCACCGATGCAATCGCCGACGGCGCGATGAGCACGGCAACCGGCCTGCCGCCACTGAACCCGGCGACCGACCGCGTGATGCTGTGCGGCAGCCCGGCGATGCTGGACGACTTGTGCGCCCTGCTCGACGGCCGCGGCTTCCAGGCCTCGCCGCGCACGCGCGAACCCGGCGACTACGTGGTCGAGCGGGCGTTCGTGGAGAAGTAGCCTCCAGGTGCGGGGCGCCTCAATCGCGCACGCGCCCCTTGCCCTCGTTGTCCCAGTAGCCGAACACGCGACGCGCAACCAGCTTGTAAAGACGCTTGCCGGTGGCGCGCCACAGTCGCGAAGGCGGCGCGGGAGTGTCGAGGATCGCGCGCTGGCGAGCACTCAATGCCTCCGCGCAATACGTGCGCTTGTGCTTGAGCAGGTGGCGCAGGTCCTCGCGCGCCAGCAGCCGGAACAGGCGGCCGCGGCGGCCGCGGGTCCAGGCGAGCTGGAAATCCACCAGCGCCGGACGGCCATCGGCGCGCACCAGCCAGTTCGGTTCCTTGGCCAGATCGTTGTGCACGATGCCGCGCCGATGCAATCGCGCCAGCAGGCGCAGCGCGTCGCGGTAGTAGCCGCGTTCGCGCGGCCGCGCCTGCTGCATCGGCGCGCCGACGATATAGCTGCGCAGCAGTTCGCAGCCATCCCAGCCCAGCAGCGCCGGCACGCCGTCGATCCCCGCCAGGCGGACCAATGCCCGCGCCTCGCGCGCCGCCGCACGATGGGCAGCCAGCCACGCCCACCATCGCGCGGCGCGGACGTCGCGGCGGATCATCCGTACGCCGTCGCGCTCGACGATCTCGATGCGGCCAAGCTCGTCGGTCTTGAGCAGGATCGGGTTGGCAGCGTCCACGAAGATTCCGGCTGGCGCGAACGACGCGCGGTTGCATGCCATAGTGTCTCAACCGGCTGGGGTTGTGCGGCCGGCATGCCAACCATGTGACCGCGCCAACGGAATCGGACTGATGGATATCGCGTTGTATGTGCTGGCCGCGCTGCTGATCGTCGGCGGCCTGGCCGGCGCCGTGCTGCCGGCCCTGCCCGGCATCCCCATGCTGTTCGGCGGCATCTGGCTGGCCGCCGCGGTGGACGGCTACCGGCACCTGGGCCTGTGGTGGCTGCTGATCATCGGCGCGCTCGGCACGCTCGGGGTGATCGTCGACTTCGTCGCCAGCACGCTCGGCGCCAAACGGGTGGGCGCCAGCAAGCTGGCCCTGTGGGGTGCGGCGCTGGGCACCCTGGTGGGCATGTTCTTCGGCATCGCGGGCCTGCTGTTCGGGCCGTTCCTCGGCGCGCTCGCCGGCGAGCTGGCCTCCGGCACCAGCGTGCTGCGCTCGACCCATGTCGGCATCGGCACCTGGCTGGGCCTGCTGTTCGGCACCCTGGTCAAGCTGGTGCTCTCGTTCGTGATGGTCGGCCTGTTCGGGCTGGCGATGCTGTTCGGCTGAGCTTCCGGCACATGGCGGCCCGGCGGATCCGGCCTAGGCTGGGCCACCCACGGGAGAACATGCATGTCCGTACGCCTCGCCCTCGCCCTTGCCGCCACGCTGGCCGCGGCCGGTTCGCTGCACGCACAGACCACGCCGCCGGCATGGATCGCGCGCAGCAATGCCGATTCGCAGATCCTGCTCGACGAGATCGTCCGCTTCAGCCCGGAATCGGCTTCGCAGCTGGGCGTGGCCGGCTACGACGACAAGGTCGCCGATCTCAAGCCCGGTGCGGACGAACGCGCGCGCGCCGGCATGGTCGCGGCGAAAACGAAGCTGCAGGCGCTGCTGGCCACCGAGAAAGACGCCAACGTGCGGCAGGACCTGCAGATCCTGATCAAGGCCGCCAACGAGCAGATCGAGGGCATCGACCTCAACCGGCAGTACCTGCTTCCGTACACCGATGTCGGCCAGCTGGTTTTCAGCGGCGAGTTCGGTTTGCTGAAGGACGACGTCGCGGCCGCGCGGCGCCCGTCGGCGCTGAAGCGGTTGCAGTGCTACGTGGGCAAGGCGCCCGGCTGCACGCCGATCACCGAGCTGGCGAAGGCGCAGACCATCGAGAGGCTCGGCAACAGGGCGCTGCTCGGCCCGTACAAGGGCGAGGTCGAGCAGAAGCTGGCGAACAGCCAGCGCTACGCCGACGGCATCCGCCAGCTGTTCGCCAAGTACAAGCTGGACAACGCCGAGGGCAAGGCCGCACTGGATGCGCTCGACGCGCAGCTGAAGGCCTACGGTGGCTGGGTGCGCAGCACCGTGCTGCCGCGCGCACGCGCCGACTTCCGCCTGCCCGAGCCGCTGTATGCGTACAACCTGCGCCGGGTCGGCATCGACATCCCGCCGCAGCAGCTGATCCAGCAGGCGCAGCTGGAGTTCGTCGAACTGCGCGGCATGCTGCAGGTGCTGGCGCCGGTGGTGGCGAAGGACGAAGGCATCCATGCCACCGACTATCGCGACGTGATGAAGGCGCTGAAGAAGCAGCAGCTCGGCAAGGATCAGGTGGTGCCGTGGTATCACGAGGTGCTCGGCCACATCGAGGACATCATCCGGCGCGAGCGCATCGTCACCCTGCCGCAGCGCAAGATGCAGATGCGCCTGGCCTCGGAAGCCGAGGCGGCGCAGGTGCCGGCACCGCACATGGATCCGCCGCCGTTCGTCAACAACCATGGCGAACAGGGCACCTTCGTGCTGACCATGGGCAACCCGGGCAAGGCCGGCGACACCAGCCAGGCCTACGACGATTTCACCTTCAAGGCCGCGGCGTGGACGCTGACCGCACACGAGGGCCGGCCCGGCCACGAGCTGCAGTTCGCGGCGATGGTCGAGCGCGGCGTGTCGCTGGCGCGCAGCCTGTTCGCGTTCAACAGCGTCAACGTGGAAGGCTGGGCGCTGTATGCCGAAGCGGAGATGCTGCCGTACGAGCCGCCGGCCGGCCAGTTCGCCGCGCTGCAGGCGCGGTTGATGCGCGCCGCCCGCGCCTGGCTCGATCCGATGCTCAACCTGGGCCTGATCACGCCGGAGCGCGCGCATGCGGTGCTGGTCCACGACGTCGGCCTGTCCGAGGCGATGGCGCGGCAGGAAATCGACCGCTACACCTTCGACTCCCCCGGCCAGGCCACCGCCTATTTCTACGGCTATATGCGCCTGCAGCAGTTGCGGCTGCAGACCGAATTGGCGCTGGGCCCGAAGTTCGACCGGCGGGCGTTCAACGACTTCGTGATCGGCCAGGGCCTGCTGCCGCCGGAGCAATTGGCCGAGGCGGTGCGCACGCAGTTCATTCCGGCCCGACAGAAACCGTGACCGTCAGCGCCGTGCACTCTTCGCCAGCCAGGCGGCGAGCTGCACGGTGTCGCGGCTGAGGGCGGCGGGCAGCACGATGTAATGCCGGCTCGGTGCCGCGCCGGGCTTGGCGATCAGCCGCGCCGTACCTTCGATCCGCAGCAGCGCCGGCTGCTCGGCCGGCGCCAGCTTCAGCGCCAGTCCTGCCGGGGTCAGCCACGCACACGGCTGCTCGTCGAGCCAGGCCATCAGCCCGCCGAACATCGGCTTGAAGCGCAGCTCGTGCGGCCGGCCCAGGTGGGTGGCCGCATCCTCCAGTTCGCGGCGCAGGGCCGCGAGGCTCGCCGGCACGCTCATGCCGGCGCGTCGGGAATCACGTACAGCAGCACGGCCAGGAAATGCAGCACGCTGCCGGCCAGCACGAACACGTGCCACAACGCGTGGTGATACGGCAGCCGCCGCCACAGATAGAACGGCACGCCCAGCGTGTAGGCCAGGCCGCCAGCCAGCAGAAGCACGGTGCCTCCGGTCTGCAGATGCCGGCTGAGCGGCTCGAACGCGACCATGCCGATCCAGCCCATGCCCACGTACAGCAGCACCGCCAGCTTGTGATAACGCTTGAGCAGACCCAGCTCCAGCGCGGTACCGGCCAGCGCCAGCGCCCACACGGCCACGAACAGGCTCCAGCCCCACACCCCGGGCAGGGCGACCAGGGTGAACGGCGTGTAGGTGCCGGCGATCAGCACGTAGATCGCGATGTGGTCGAGCGTGCGCAACGCCGGTTTGGCGGCCGCCGCGGAAATCGAGTGGTACAGCGTGGAGGCGGTATACAGCAGCACCAGCGAGGTGCCGAACACCGCGCAGGCCACCACGGTCAGCGCATTGCCGTGCAAGGCCGCGAACGCCACCAGCGTTGCCAGTCCGGCGATGCTGAGCACGATGCCGAGGCCGTGGATGATGCTGCTGGCAAGCTCGTCGCCGAAGCTGTAGCGCGGGATCACCGTGCCGGATGTGGCGGACATGCGGGACTCCTGGGGAATGCGGGGCGCTTGGGCATACCTTAACCGGGTGTGCCCGTGCCCGCCTATCGTGGCGCATGGCCGCGCCGGTACGCCGTCACGTTATTCGATGATGAACGCGCCGAACGCCACGCCCAGGTTCCAGCCCTCGCCCTTGCCGCTGAGCGCCAGCGAGACGTTGCCCTTGGTCAGCACCTGCGCCGCAGCCGACTTCTCCGCGCCGGCATGCGCCTCGGCGTTGGCATAGTGGCCCAGCACGTGGCGCACGTTGCCGACGCCGCTGAACTTGCCCACGCCGTCGGCGATCTTCGTCTTGCCGAAGGTCAGCCCGCCGCCCTTGGCGCGCAGCTTCACGTGCAGGCTCTGGCCGTTGCTGCAATGGACCGTGCCGCTGCCGCTGGCGGTCTTGTAGAACACCGACCAGCCGGACAGCCGGAAACTCATCTTGCAGGAAATGTCGTCGGCCCGCGCCGGCGCGCCCGGCAGCAGGCCGCCGCATGCCAGGCCCACCACGCCTACCCATTTGATCAGGTTCATCGTCGCTCCCCGGTGCATGCCGGCCCGTTGCCAGGCACCGATTGTTGCAGGACGGCGGCGAGCGCCGGCGTGAAAACCGCCTTCACGAAGAATCCACACCCGATCAGGGCCGCCGCAGCGCAAGCTGCCGTTGCGGGTGTGCGCATTCCCCCGACCATCCGCCCTTACCGCCCCGCCCTCCCCGCGGGGCTTTTTTTGCCCGCCGCGGCCGCGGCGCCGCCAACCGGCATTTGGCCATCCAGCCGTCTGCTTGCGCAACCGCCTGCCCGGGGCATACGCTGCAGTCGCGACGGCACGATCCCCCTGCTCGCGCAGCGTGACCGCCGCAACATCCCCACCGAAGTCAGGAGGTCGCCATGTCGTCCGCAAGCCTGGCCGTAGCTCATCGCACCCACCCCGACCGTGCACGCATCGCCGCCATCAGCGCCGCGATCGCACTCAACCTTGCCGTGATCGTGATCGCCTCGCGACCGACCGGCCCGGCGTTTTTCCACGCGATCGAACAGATCGACCCGATACCCACGATCCATTTCGTCAAGCCGGAACCGCCACTGCCCCCGCCGCCGCCGGTCGAGATGACACCCTTGCCGCATCCACCCGTCGCGCCTGTCGCGCACACGCGGCCGTTGCCGGCCAACCCGCCGGCCGTCGTGCCGAGTACCGAAGGCAACGTCGCCGCACCGCCGATCGCCACTCCGACCCTGCTGCCAAGCGCCACTACACCCGGGCCGGCACTGACGGCGCCGGTCGAGGCCAGCCTGGCCTACCGCTCGGCCCCGCTGCGCTTCCCCACCCGCGCCCTGCAGCAGCGCATGCAGGGCACCGTGCTGCTGCGCGTGCTGGTGGATGAGACCGGCAAGCCGGTGCAGGTATCGGTGGAGCACGGCAGCGGCTACCTGCTGCTCGACCGCAGCGCCGCCGAGCAGGTGCTGGCCGGATGGCGGTTCCAGCCGGCGATGGTGAACGGGCGGGCGGTGCGTGCATGGGCGCGGGTGCCGGTGACGTTCGACCTGCGCGAATAGCGCTCCCGCAGCGGGCATCCGGTCGGCGGCCACGCCGGCCGGATGCCCGTCCGCACGCCCGCGCAAGTGCCTGCGGCGATGCCGCCGGCTTACGCGTCTTTAACGATACGCATGCTCCACTGGCGCCCATTCACCCTGCCAGGTTCCACGCATGGGCAAGCATCAGCACACCTTGAAGACCCTGCGCACGATCGCGCTCGAGCATGCCGCCGTCGAACACCCCGACCTCGCCACGATGGCGCGCGAACTGGGCCGCGTGGTGCACCAGGACGCCTCGGCGCTGGCCACCCGGCTGGCCTCGCTGCGCCAGCGCCGGCACGGTTTCGAACGCTGGCTGCTGGCCGAGCGCAGCAAGCCGCCGATCAGCGTGTTGATACTGGCGTGGCCGCCGAACCATGCCACTCCCGTACACGACCACGCCGGCCTGTGGGGCCTGGAAATGACCCTGGTTGGCGCGCTGGAAGTGCAGTCGTATCGCCGCGATGCCGACTCCGACGAGTTGAGCCTGCATGGCCGCAACTGGCTCGGCCCGGGCGACGGCGTCTGGTTCGAAGGCGACCGCGGGCATGCGCATCGCTGCCGCAACCTGTCGCGGCACGACACGGCACTCTCGCTGCACGTCTATGGCGGCGACCTGGCAGAATATTTCGCCTACGAACAGGCCGAGCCCACCGGGCGGTGGGTCGCGCAGCCGCAGCGCAGCGTCATCGCCGGCCGCCTGCCCGGCTGACCTGCCCGACACCACACACAGGGAATTTCATGTTTCGACGGGTCGCCATCATCGGCGGCGGTGCCGCGGCCGCCACGTTGCTCAGCGAGCTGCTGGAGCGCGCGTCGCCGCAGCCGCTGCAGCTGGACTGGTTCACCGGCGGCGACACGCCGGCGCGCGGGGTCGCCTATGGCACCACCTCGGAGCGCCACCTGCTGAACGTGCGCGCGGCCTCGATGAGCATGTTCGCCGGCAAGCCGCGCGGCTTCCTGGATTTCGTGCAGCGCGACGACCCCGCCATCGCCGGCACCGACTTCCTGCCGCGCCGCCGCTACGGCGACTACCTCGAAGCGGAAGTGGCGCGCGCGCTGCGGCAGGGCAAGGCGCACGGGCACCACGTCAACATCCTCCCGTTCGCGGTCGACGCGCTGGTGCCCGAGCGCGATGGCGTCACCGTGATCCACGGCGAGGAAAGCCATCCGGCCGACGCCGCCGTGCTGGCGCTGGGCGCGCTGCCGCCGCAGCCGCTGGCCGGGGTCAGCGCCGCCGCCCTCGCCAGCGGCCGTTACGTGGTCGATCCATGGCGCCTGCTGGCCAACACCGGCGCACTGCAACCGCCGCCGCGCAAGGTGGTGCTGATCGGGCTGGGGCTGACCGCGGTCGACGTGCTGCTGGAATTGTCCGCGCAATGGCCGCAGGCCGAATTCGTCGCGATCTCCCGCCACGGCCGCTTTCCCGAGGCGCACCTGCACGCCGCCGCCGCGCCCGCCGACGACGGCGCCGCACTGGTCGAGGCGATGCACGACGCGCCGGAGATTCGCCGCTGGATGCGCCTGCTGCGCGAGGCGATCGCGCAGGAAGGCACCGAATGGCGCGCCGTCGTCGACAGCTTGCGCCCGCACCTGCCCGGCCTGTGGGCCGAACTGTCTTCGGAACAGCGCGCGCGCTTCATGCGCCACGCACGCTGGGCGTGGGAACGCGTGCGCCATCGCATGCCGCCACAGGTACATGAAGCGATCACCGCGCTGGAACGCGACGGCCGGCTGCAACGCCAGCGCGGACGCGTGCATGCGGTGGACGTCGCCGGCGCCGCGCTGCAACTGACCGTGGGCCATGCCGGCGCGGCCCATGTGCTGGACGCCGACCTGGTGATCCAGACCGTCGGCCTGGATACCGACCTGCGCCGCAGCAACCACCGCCTGGTCAGCCAGCTGCTCACCAATGCGCACATCGCCCCCGATCCGCTCGGCCTCGGCGTGCAGGCCGACAGCGACGGCCACCTGCGGCACGGGGAGCAGTACTGGCCGAACCTGTTCGCCATCGGCAGCCTGCTGCGCGGCACGCTGTGGGAATCCACCGCGATGCCGGAAATACGCCAGCAGGCGCGCCACCTGGCCGACCAGCTGTTGAGCGACTGAGAGCCCGCCGCACCCGCGATGAACGCCAGCGCACTCACCGCCTGCATCGCCCTGCTGCACCTGCTGGGCCTGTTCGCGGCGATGCACGCGGTGATGCACACGCGCACGCCGCAGGGCGCGATCGGCTGGACGCTCGGCCTGCTGTTGCTGCCGTACGTGACCTTGCTGCCGTACCTGTACCTGGGCTCCAGCCGCTTCCTCGGCTATCGCGCCGGACGCCATGCGCCACTCGCGCGCGCGCTGCCCGCGACCGTGGACGCCGTGCCGCCGGTCGACCCGGGCTGCGCCCGCTACGCCGCCATCTGCGCACTGCAGGGGCTGCCGTTCCGCGGCGGCCATCGGCTGCGCCTGCTGATCGACGGCGAGGCCGCCTTCGACGCGATGCTGGCGGCGATGGCCGCGGCCGAGCATTGCCTGCTGGTGCAGTTCTTCATCATCCACGACGACGCGCTGGGCCGGCGCCTGCAGCAGGTGCTGCTGCAGCGCGCGGCGGCCGGCGTGCAGGTGTGCGTGCTGTTCGACGGCATCGGCAGCCATGCGCTGCCGCGGCGCTACGTCGAGACCCTGCGCGCGGGCGGCGTGGCGATCCATCGCTTCGCCACCCACCGCTGGCGCAACCGCTTCCAGCTGAACTTCCGCAACCACCGCAAGATCGTGGTGGTGGACGGCGCGCGCGCCTTCGTCGGCGGGCTCAACGTGGGCGACGAATACCTGGGCCTGAAGCCGCCGCTGGCGCCGTGGCGCGACACCCAGCTGGAACTGCGCGGGCCCGCGGTGACCGACCTGCAGCAACTGTTCGCCGAGGACTGGCAATGGATCACCGGCGCGCTGCCACCCTTGCTGCCGACGCCGCCCGGCGACGGCGACGCCAGCGCGCTGGTCGTGGCCAGCGGCCCGGCCGACCCGCAGGAAACCGGCTCGCTGTTCTTCGCCGCCGCGATCAATGCGGCGCACGATCGCGTGTGGCTGAGCACGCCGTACTTCGTGCCCGACCACGCGGTGCGCGCGGCACTGCAGCTGGCGGTGCTGCGCGGGGTGGACGTGCGCGTGCTGATCCCGTCGCGGCCGGACCACCGCACCGTGTTCCTCGCCTCCACCCTGCACGCCTACCACGCCGTGCGCACCGGCATCCGCGTATTCCGCTACCAGCCCGGCTTCCTGCACCAGAAGGCGCTGCTGATCGACCGCGACACCGCCGCGATCGGCAGCCTGAACCTGGACAGCCGCTCGTTCCGGCTCAACTTCGAAGTCGCCGCCATGGCCGTCGATTCCGCCTTCGCCGCCGATGTGGCCGCGATGTTGACCGAGGACTTCGGCCGCGCCCGCGCCATCGACGAACGCGAATACCGCGAGGCGCCCTACCTGCGCCGGGTGGCGATGCACGTGGCACGATTGTTCGACCCGCTACTTTAGGCGGTAGCGGAACAACCCTACCTGCGCCCGCCGAAGCGGCGGCGCCAATCGCCGCTGCACAACGCCCAGCCCACGTAGATGCCGGCGGTCACGCCCAGCAACTCGCACAGCGCGCGCAGGCCGATGCTGTCCGGGTCGTGCACCTCGGCCAGCTTCACCTTCAGCAGCTGCAGCGACTGCAGCTGGCCGTAGTTGAAATAGAACAGGTTCCACAAGTCGCCGCTGGCGGTCAGCGCGGTCGCCAGCAGGAACGACCAGCCGATCTGCGGACCGTAGCTCCAGCCGTTGCGCCGGCCCAGCCAGTGGAAAAGGAAAAACAGCAGCAGCCCTGCCGCCGCGGCGATCAAGCCGGCTTGGAGCCCGCCGACGATCCCGTAACCCATCCATGACTGGTCGTACTGCATCGCGCACCCCTGAACCGTGTTGCCACTGCATCGCGCATTATGGGGCATCGCCGTGGGCGGCGCGCCACGCGCTAGACTTCATCAAAGCCTCCGCGCAAGCCAGTCCATGAACCAGTCACTCTCATCACGCATCGCACTGATCCTGGTCGACGTGCAGCCGGACTTCATGCCCGGCGGCACGCTGGCCTGCCACGAAGGCGATGCGATCGTGCCGGGCATCGACGCGCTGTTGCGCCAACGCCGCTTCCGCCACGCGGTGGCCACGCAGGACTGGCATCCGCGCGGGCACGTCTCGTTCGCCAGCTCGCATCCCGGCCGCGCGCCGTTCGAACAGATCACCCTGTACGGCCAGCCGCAGACGCTGTGGCCGGAGCATTGCGTGCAGGGCACGCCGGGCGCCGAACTGCACCCGGGCATCGACTGGTCGGCGCTGGATGCGGTGATCCGCAAGGGCAGCGATCCCGGCGTGGATTCCTACAGCGGCTTCCGCGAAAACCACGGCCCGCACGGCCATCGCCCCAGCACCGGCCTGGCTGGCTGGCTGCGCGAGCGCGGCGTGGACGAGGTGGTCGTGTGCGGGCTGGCGCGCGACGTGTGCGTGCTGTGGACCGTGCAGGACGCGCTCGATCTCGGCTTCCGCGCCAGCGTACTGTGGGATCTCAGCCGCCCGGTCACGCCGGCCAGCGACGACGCCACCCGCGCCACCTTGCAGGCGCAAGGCATCGGCATCATGACGTCGGCGGAGTTGGCGGCCGCCTGACCTGATTTGCCTCAGTGGGAGCGTCGGGAAGGTGTCTGCTCAGGCGTCGTTCTCGCCGGTCGCACGCACCTGCGGCTCGCCGTCCGCGTCGATCTCCACGCGCAGCGTGATCGGGCGGCAGCACACCTGGCAGTCCTCGATGTACTGCTGGCTGGGCAGCGAGGCGTCGATCAGGATCTCGATCGGTTCGCTGCAATACGGGCAGTCGATGATGCATGGCGTGAGCATGGACGTGCTCCACTGGACGGACGGGCGGACCAGTCTACGCCGCCGCCGGCCGCCTTCGTCGGCGTGACCCCGGTTTCGTCGCATGCCGGGGGATTTCCGCTTCCGCGCCGACTATTCTCGGCAGCACTTCCCGAACAGCGTGACCCGCACCGTGATCAAGCGCCTCTTCTCCGTGGCCCGGCTCGTGCTCGCCTGGTACCTGCTGTTTCTTGCGTTGTACGCGGTGGCCGACTGGTTCTGGTCGCCGCTGGGCGACGCGGTCACCCTGGTGGGTCTGGTGACGATCGTGTTCGTCGTCATCCGTGCGTACTCGCACCTGGGGCGGGTGCAGTTGATCGATGGCAAGCTGAGCGCCGCCGCCGCGCTGACCAACCGGCAGATCCGGCAGATCGAGGTACCGTTCGAGGCGGACGAGGCATTCGACCTGCTCGACGTCGCCATCCGCGAACTGCCCGGCGTCGACGCGATCGACAGCGTGCGCAGCCACCTGCAGATCCGCGCCAGCACCCGCTATCTCGACCCCTACGGCATCAAGCTGCTGGGCCGCTACAACCCGCTGAGCTGGGTCGTGAGCCAGCACAACCGCATCCTCGCCAGCGTGGTCCGCGGCGACGGCACCAGCCGGCTCGTCCTGATCTGTGAGCCGGCATTCGCGCCCTGGAGCAACTGGCTGCAGGTGGACGACGGCATCAACCTGCAGAACGCCGAGGCGATCACCCGCACCATCGCCCTGCAGCTGTCCCAGCGCCGGCGCAGCGAGCAGACCGCCGCCACCCAGACCGTCACCGAGAAGGAGCTGGCCATCGCCAGGCTCAGCCTGCTGCAAGCGCAGGTCGAACCGCACTTCCTGTACAACACGCTGGCCAGCGCGCAGTACCTCACCCGCACCGATCCGGCCAGCGCCGATGCGATGCTCGGCCATCTCATCGAATACCTGCGCCACTCGCTGCCGCGCACCGACCGCGCCTTGTCCACGCTGGGCGTGGAACTGGAACGCTCGCGCGCCTACCTGGAAATCCTGAAGATCCGCATGGGCTCGCGCCTGAACCTGCAGCTCGACGTGCCCGACGAATTGCTGCCCACGCCGCTGCCGCCGATGATGCTGCAGACCCTGGTGGAGAACGCCATCAAGCACGGGCTGGAACCGCGCCCCGGCGACGGCACCATCTGGATCTTCGGCCGCCGCAACGACCGCCAGGTGGCGGTGACCGTGGCCGACGACGGCCTGGGCTTCAGCGGCGCAGCCGACGGCAGCGGCATCGGCCTGAAAAATGTGCGCGAACGCCTGCGCCTGGTCTACGGCGCCGCCGCCACGCTCACCCTCGCCGCCAATTTCCCCAGCGGGGCCGCCGCCACGATCAGCGTTCCCGCCACCTTCGCCCAGGACGCACCACATGTTTGAAGCCATCGTCGCCGAGGATGAAACCCTGCTGCGCAAGGCCCTGCTGGAACAGCTCGGCAAGGCCTGGCCGGAACTGCGCATCGTCGCCGAATGCGAGGACGGCGCTAGCGCGCTGGAGGCGATCGCCGAACACCGCCCCGACGTCGCCTTCCTCGACATCCGCATGCCCGGCCTGACCGGCCTGGACGTGGCCGCCGCCCTGCCCGAGATCAGCCCCGCCACCCAGGTCGTGTTCGTCACCGCCTACGACCAGTACGCCATCGACGCCTTCGAACGCGGCGCGATCGACTACCTGCTCAAGCCGATCGCCGCCGACCGGCTGGCCGCCACCGTGCAACGCCTGCAGGCGCGCGCGGCCGCCGGACCCGCCGACAGCGCCACGCTCGCCGCGCTGGTCCGGCAGCTCGGCAGCAGCCTGTCGCCGCGCGCGCAGCCGCCGCTGAACTGGGTCACCGCCAGCGCCGGCCGCGAAACCCGGCTCATCCTGCTCGACGACGTGGCCTACTTCCGCGCCGACAACAAGTACACCACGGTGATGACCGGCGACGGCGAGGCGCTGCTGCGCACGCCGATCCGCGAACTGCTCGAGGTGCTCGACCCGGCCGTGTTCAAGCAGATCCACCGCTCCACCATCGTCAACATCAAGGCGATCGCCTCGATCGTGCGCGACGACACCGGCAGGGGCGTCGTGCGGCTGCGGCAGCGGCCGGAAACGCTGACCGTCAGCCAGCCGTTCATGGCGCTGTTCCGCAACATGTAGCCGGGCTGCCCACGCTGCCCCACCGACCAAGGCAGGTTACCCATGCACTACCTCATCGCCGCGCTTTATTTTCTCCTTGCGCTGATCGGCAGCGATGGCTGGGGCGACCGGACCGTCGTCACGCGCGCATCCGCCGACGGCACCGAGGTGCTCTACAGCCAGACCCGCGTCATCGCCGGCATCGCCCACTTCGCCTGCATCGCCAGCGTCAGCGGCAGCTGCCATTACGAACTGTTTCCGCGCGACTGCACGATGGCGCCGCCGGCCGCGCCGTGCGCGACCGACCCGGTCGGAGAGTTCGCGCTGGCAAGCGGCACGAGTCGGGACGTCACCGACCTGCCGACGGGCTTCCGCTTCTGCGTCAGCCATGACGCCCGGCCCGAGACGCCGGACTGCATGCCGGCGCGGGCTCCGCGGGCAACGGCGTCATCACGCTGACGAGCAGCGCTGCCTGCGCCATCAGCATCCCGCCGGCAACCAGTCCTGCGGCAGCAGGATCGCAAACAGCCCGGCGCGGCGCGTCCGGCGATCGAGCTTGAGCAGCTCCTTGTCCTTGCTGAGCAGCCAGCTGGCCCGTGCGGCCAGCGCCAGCTGCAGGAATTTCTGGTCGTCCGGATCGGCGCAACGCGGCAGGCACGCCTCGTCGGGCGCGCCGCTCGCCGCGGGCGGCAGCGGCTGCAGCAGCGCGTCGTACGCAGCGCGCAACCCCGGCCGCAGGCGTTCCTTGATCGGCAGCTGCGGATAGTGCAGCACGCGCTGCCATTCCTCGCGGCAATCGTCGCGGGTCACCGCCTGCACCGTGCCGGCCTGCAACGCCGCCAGCAGCCGCGCACACGAGGGATCGCGGAACAGGAACAGGTCCAGGCACACGTTGGTGTCCAGCACGATGCGCGGCACGGGCAGATCGTCGGCGGTCATCGCCGCATGATGAGGCAAGCGCGGCGCGCTATACACTGCACGCTTTCCGACCGGAACCGACGACCATGGCCGAGCGCGAGTTCGACAACTACCTTGCCCGCTCCGGCGCCACCCTGGAAGGTTCGCGCTACTCCGCCTGGCTCGCCGTCACGCCGCGCCGCCACGGCTTCCCGGTGTACTACGCGATCTGCGAGAACCGCAGCTTCCGCGACAAGGATCTCGCCGAGGCCGCCGCCGCCAAGGCGCTGGCCGACATGACGGGGCTGGAAGCGGACGGCACGCCGATCTTTCCCGAGGGCTACACCGGCTTCGACGATTAAACCGCCAGCTCGCGCAAGCGTTCCACCGCCGCCGGGATCGCCGCCGGCGCGTCCACCGTGAGCACGTGCGGCTCGTCGGCGCCTAGGCCGTTCTCCAGCTCGTGCGCCCAGGTCACGTGGTACGGCAGGTGCACGCCCCAGCCGCCCAGGCGCACCACCGGCTCGATGTCCGAGCGCAGCGAGTTGCCGACCATCGCGAACTGCGCCGGCTGCAGCGCGAACTCGCCGAGCACGCGCCGGTAGGTGGCGGCGTTCTTCTCCGACACGATCTCGATGCGGCGGAACAGATCGGCCAGCCCCGACTCGGCCACCTTCTTTTCCTGGTGGAAGAGATCGCCCTTGGTGATCAGCACCACCTCGTAGCGCTGCGCCACCGCCTCGACCGCTTCGCGGATGCCGGGCAGCAGTTCCACCGGATGCTGCAGCACGGTCTTGCCCAGCTCGACCAGGCGATGGATGTCCGTCGCCGTGATGCGGCCGTCGCTGATCGCGATCGCGGTTTCCACCATCGACAGCGCCATGCCCTTGGCGCCGTAGCCGAACAGCTTGAGGTTGCGCTGTTCGGTGGCCAGCATGCTGTCGTGCACGTGCTGGTCGCCGAGGTCCACGTAGCGCCCCATGATCGCGGCGAACGCCTCGCTGGCCGCGCGGTAGTAACCCTCGCTGTGCCACAGCGTGTCGTCGCCGTCGAAACCGATCAATTGCAGCATGCTTGTTCCGTTCCCTACTGTTTCGCCGTTCAGCCCACGTCGCTGCCCAGGCGCAGGTTGATGTGCAGCGCCGTGGCCAGTTCGCGCATCGGTTCGTTGTCGCGGGTCAGGGTGATCCAGCCGGCGCAGGCCTCGTCGGCGGTTTCCCACGACCACACCGTGTAGCCGAATTCGGCGAGGCGGTCGTAGGCGATGCCGAGCAGGGTGCCCGCATCGGTGTCGTCGAAGAAGTCGTCGTCGTCCGGGTCGCCGTTCCAGTCGATCGACAGGTTCCAACGCGCGCTCAGCTCGTCCAGCGCCTGTACCAGCGAGCGCAGGTCGTGCTCGTCGACCATGAAGCCGGAGCGCCAGTCGATCACCCGGCCGACCAGCTCGACCGGCTCCGCGTCTTCCGCCTCCGCCGCGGCCTCGCGGTAGTCCGCGAACTGCTGCAGCGCGGTCTCCTCGTCGCCGGGGTTGATCAGCAGCAGCAACTGCCAGACCTTCGCCTCGACCGAGTCGTCCTCCTCGTCGAAGTCCGGACCGGTGTCGAAATCGTCGTCGTCGCGCATGCTCACGCGCCCACCCGCCGCCTGACCGCATCCATGTCGCGCACCGGGCGGATCTCGATCGCGCCGGTATGCGCCCAGGGGAACTCCGCGGCGATCCGCACCGCCTCGTCCATGTCGGCGGCCTCGATCAGGTTGAAGCCGCCCAGGTATTCCTTGGTTTCGGCGAACGGCCCGTCGACGACGCTGCTGCGCTGGCCGCGCACGCGCAGGGTGCGTGCCGTGGCCGGGTGTTCCAGCTGCTGCGAACCGAGCAGGCAGCCGTCGGCCTGCAGCTCGTCGGCGTGGTGGAGGCAACCGCGCATCATGTGGTCGAACTCGCCCTCGGGCAGCGCGTCCAGCAAGGCGTCGTCGCAGTAGATCATCACGAGAAATTTCATGGCGTCCTCGGCGGGGGAAGCGGGGCGAAGGTGGATAATGCCGCAATGAGCACCGCGCCCGATAGCTTGCACGCCCTGTCCTGCCATCCGATCGCGTTCGTGCGCTCGCCGTACGCGCGGCGCATCGACGCGCCGCACCAGTCCACCGTGGTGGCCGGCACCGAGACGCAGGCGGCGGCCGAGGCGGTGATCGAGTTCGTGGCGGGCTTCCCCGCGGCGGCCTGGCGGGATCTCGCCGGCTTCGAGCGGATCTGGCTGCTGTTCGCGTTCCACCGCAGCGAAGGCTGGAAGGCCGAGGTGCGCCCGCCGCGCGGCGGCGGCAAGCGCAGCGTGCTGGCGACGCGCTCGCCGCACCGGCCGAACGCGATCGGCCTGTCCGCGGTGGAGCTGGTCGCGGTCGAAGACGGCACGCTGCGCGTGCGCGGGGTGGACCTGCTCGACGGCACGCCGATCCTCGACATCAAGCCGTACGTGCCGTATGCGGACGCGTTTCCGGGCTCGCGCGCGGGCTGGATCGACGCGATCGACGCCGCGCAGGGCCGGCATTCCGCGCCGGGGCCGCGCAAGCCGCGCTCGGCGCGGCCACGCGGCACGGACGACGACGTCAACGCCTCATGAGCAGCTGCCGCAGCACGTGCTGCCGCCGCTGACGTGGATCTGCCGCGGCTCGGAAACGCGGACGGCCTCGTAGCCCGCGTCGTGCAGGGCGGTGATGACCTGGCTGGAGGTCAACTGCGCCGCCACGTCGATCTGTCCCGCGACGGGATCGCCGGTGACCTGCGCGTTGGCGTCATGGGCACGCAGGATGGCGGCGATGGCGCCGGTATCACCGGCAAGATCCTTCACTTGAAACAGCATCGGTACGGTCTCCAGGGCGGGACATCCGCCGAACGCGATGATGGCGGCCAGACCGGCCGGGCGCCCTGACCGGGATCAGGGCAATCCCAGCCCGTGAGACCTACGCTCGGCACACTGCCCGGGCCGGCGCGGATCGCTCCGTCACCGGCACCCGATGCATTGGCAGTGGATCGGTTCAAACCTTGGCCGCGCCCGGCGCTCCCGCCGGCGCGGCCTTTTTTGCTTCAGGGTTGCGTGGCGGCCGCCGGCAGCCATGGCGACACGCGCGGGCGCCCCAGCGCGGCGAGCAGCGGCGGGTCGCGCTGGTAGACGTCGGGGCGGAAACCGACGCGGCCGTCCTCGCGCAGGTCCACCGTCCAGTACGCCAGCAGCAGCGGTACCGGCTGGCGCAGCATCACGGTCTGGGTCTTCAGCGTGTCGATCGCGCGGTCGATGCCCGCGCGATTCCAGCGCGGATCGTCCAGCAGCAGCTCGGCCAGTTCGCGCGGATGCTCCACCCGGATGCAGCCGGAGCTGTTCGCGCGCTGCTCGTTGGCGAACAGTTCCTGGTGCGGCGTGTCGTGCAGGTACACCGCGTAGTCGTTGGGGAAACGGATCACCAGCCGGCCCAGCGAATTGCCCGGACCGGCGTCCTGGCGCAGCACGATGCCGCGCGGGTTGGCCCAGTTCACGCTGGCCGGCGACAACTCGCGACCCTGGCCGTCGAGTACGCGGATGCGGTTGGCGGCGAGGTAGCCCGGGTTCTTGCGCACCTTCGGCAGGATGTCGTTCTTCAGGATGGTCGGCGGCACCGTCCAGGTCGGGTTGAGCGTGAGGTAGGTGATCTTCGACTTGAACACCGGCGTGCTGCGGTACGGCTTGCCCACCTGCACGCGCGAACGCCACACCGGCTTGCCGTCCCTGTAGTAGGCGACCTGGTAGCCGGCGATGTCGACCACCACGAACTCGCCCTGCAGCTGGTGCAGCAGCCAGCGCGCGCGCTCCAGGTTCGCCCGCAGCTGCTCGATGCGCGCCGCGACCGGCACGTTCAACGCGGCCAGCGTGGCCTTGCCCAGGTGGCCGTCCGCGGCCAGGTATTGTTCGCGCTGGAACTGCTTCAACGCGGCTTCCAGCGCCGGGTCGTACAGGTCGTCCACACTTCCACCCACTGGATAGCCGACCAGCTGCAGCCGCTGGCGCAGCGCCGGCACGCGCGGATCGCGACTGCCCGGTTTCAATGTGGGGCCGTCGGCGAGCGGCGGCCAGCCGCCCTGCGCCGCCACCTCGCGCAGTTTCGCCAGCGCCGTGCGCAGCTGGCCATACAGCGGGTTCTGCGGGCGCGCACGCGCGAACAGCGTGCCGATCGTGCCTTGCGCCAGCGCGTCGCGCACCGCCTTGAGGCCCTGCGCCTGGTCGATCTGGCGCGGGTCGAAGTTCCAGTGCGTGTCCAGCGTGGCCGGATCGACCTTGCCGCGATACAGGTGCATCAGCGCGGCCAGGCAGGCGTCGGTGGCCAGCAGGTCGAACTGCGCGCGCTGCTGCGGCGTCGCCTGCGGGTCGTCCAGCACGGCGCGCTGGCGCTGCAGTTCGCTCAGCCCATAGTCTTCCGGATCGAGGCCATCGCCGACCACGTCGCGCAGCGCGGCCAGCAACTGGTCGAGATCGCCCGGGCGCGTCCATGCCGGCGCGAACCGGTTCTGTTCGTAGAAATCCGCCACCGCATCGCCGGGTGCCTTGGCGGCATCGGCGTCGCTATGCGCGCCGCGCCACTGCTCCACCCGCTCGCGGATCTGTTCGGCCACCGGACTCAGCGGTGGCTCGGCCGCGGGCTGCTGCGCATGCACGGCGGCTCCCAGCAACAGCCCCAGCAGGGCGATGGCGTGAACGACACGGGAAGGTTTGGACGGCACGGCACGATCCTGCGCAAAGTTCCGGCCTGTCATAGCACAGCCGCATGTCGGCGCAAACGCGCGGCGCCGCCCCGCCGTGCTGGACGCGTTCTTAACGGGAGACTGCTAGGATCGACAGCCGCATGCCTGATCCGCCCCACGCCAAGTCGTTCCGATGAGCCGATTCCTGCGCCACGCCGCCACCCTGATGCTGCTTTTCGCCGGCTGCTTCGCTGCGGCGCACGCCGCGGAACCGTCGCTGCAGGACGCGCTCAGCAAGCTCGCACCGCAGGCGAATCCCCAGGTGATCGGCCTGGCGCTCGCCGCCACCGAGTGCGCCGCTGCACAGGGCCAGCCGCCGTCCGACCGGCTGGCGGTGATCGACTATTCGAAGCCCTCGACCGAACCGCGGCTGTGGGTGTTCGACCTGGCCAAACGCAAGCTGCTGTACCACGAGCTGGTGGCGCACGGCCGCAACACCGGCGAGAACCTGGCCACGGCATTCTCGAACCGGCCGGAGAGCCTGCAATCCAGCCTGGGCCTGTTCCGCACGCTGGACACCTACGTCGGCCGCAACGGTTACTCGCTACGCATGGAAGGCCTCGAACCGGGCACCAACGACCATGCGTTGGCACGCGCGCTGGTGATCCACGGCGCGTCCTACGTCAACTCCGCCTTCGCCCGCCAGCAGGGCCGCATCGGCCGCAGCTACGGTTGCCCCGCCGTGCGCAACGCGATCGCGCGCCCGTTGATCGACACGCTCAAGGGCGGCCAGTACGTGTTTTCCTACTACCCCGATCCACGCTGGCTGCACGCCTCGCCCTACCTCAAGTGCAGCCGCGGGCGCGCCATGACCGCGAGCCTCAATGCGCACTGAACCGGCCGCGCCACGGCCGGCTGCGCCTGCGCTACCCTCGCGGCATATGTCCTTCCGGAGGCATCGCATGAAAAACTTCCTGTGGCTGCTCCCGCTCGTGCTGGCCGCCTGCATGGCGACACCGGAGTCGGACACGCAAGCGGCCGTGCCTGCGCCGGCCGGCGATGACATGCCGACATCGACCCACACCCTCACGCGTTACCACTGGCAGCTGCACGACGCCGTCGACGCCAGCAACCAGCGCCTCGACGCGCTGTTCGGCAAGACGGACAAGCCGCCGCTGCAGCTCGACTTCACCACCGACCAGCTCAGCGTGCACAACGCCTGCAACGCGATCGGCGGCGGCTACAAGATCGTCGACGGCCACCTGGTCACTGCTTCGTTGCTGCAGACCATGATGGCCTGCACGGATGCCACCCTGATGCAGCGCGAAACCACCATCAAGGCCGTGCTGCGGGACCGGCCCTCGCTGATCGTGTCGACGCCCGGCGGCACGCCGCTGCTCACCCTGGCGGCCGCCAACGGCCAGACCCTCACGTTCGCCGGCCAGCCCACCGCCGAGACGCGCTATGGCGGGCCCGGCGAAACGCTGTTCCTGGAAGTGGCGCCGCGGACGGTACCCTGCCGGCACCCGATGATGCCGGACAAGACCTGCCTGCAGGTGCGTGAACGCCACTACGACGCGAACGGCCTGCGCGCGGGCGAGCCCGGCCCGTGGCAGCCGCTGCAGCAGGACATCGAGGGCTACGTGCACGAGCCCGGCGTACGCAACGTGCTGCGCGTGAAGCGCTATCCGCTGAAGCGGCCGCCGGCCGACGCACCGTCCAGCGCGTACGTGCTGGACATGGTGGTCGAGAGCGAGATCGTCAAAACACCGGGCGCGAAGCCCTGACCCGCGTCAGGGACACTGCCCGCCGTTGAGCGCGTTGTCGCTGTCGCAGCGCAGGCTCTTGCCGAGCGGCGCCAGCTGCCCCTGCACCGGACCGGTACAGCGCACCTCCGACTCCTTGCCGTCCGCGGTGGTGACGTGCACGCCGGCGCTGCGCCGGTCGTTCTCGGTGTAGTCGAACACGGCGTAGTCGGCGTCCACGTGACTGAAGGTGACCTCGGTGCGCTCGACGTGGAAGCGCGAGTAGTGCGCGTAGCCGAGTTGCCGAGCACCCGTCGCCGGGTCATCGGGAAACTGCAGCTCCACCTGCGTGCCCTTGCCGTAGCGGTACTGCAGGTTCGACGGCAGCGTACCGCACAGGCTGACCGTTGTGTGGCGCGTGGTCCGGCAGCTGAAGTACGTGGTTTCCGGTGCGTGGCACAGCGATCCGGTGGCCGGTGGCTGGACGGAACAAGCACACGAGGGAACCAGCGACAGGAGCAGCAAACCGACGGCAGCTCTCCTGGCTTCACTGCCACCGGATGAACCTGTCGCCTCGCGCTTCAGCGCGTCGCCCCCAGCAACCCCACGTGATAACCGGCTTCCCGCAGCTTCCCGGTCGCCTTCGCGTTCAGCACCAGCAGCACGATCAGGCTGACCAGCGGCACGAACATCAGCACGATCAGGATCACCCGGGTCACCATCGAATAGCCCAGGCCCGAGCACAGGCGAAAGGTGCCGACCAGCCCCATGAGCACCGCACACAACACCACCAGCAGGCCGATCGGGCCCAGGAAAGTCCGCGCGGCCGCGCCAGCGAAATAGGCAAGGATCGAATAGATGATCAGTTTCTGCGCGCTGGCCACCTGCCCGATGCCGGCGTCGTTCGCCACCGGCGCCGCGATGTCGGCCTTCGGTGCCTCGTATGGATTGTAGGTATTCATTTCCCTACCCCTGTTGAGTTGCGTGAACCCGCTTCCTTCTCGCGGAGCGCCTCGATAGCTGGGCGAGCGAGCCCTCGCGCCCCCATGTCATGCCTGCCGCTTCCCCAGCGCGGCGCGCGGGAAGTATGCCGCAGCGGCGGCGCCCGCGGCACGTGCAGGCGGGGCACCGCCGGGACCGGGTTATTTCTGCTGCAGCAGCGCCTGCATCTTCAGGTACACGCCGTTGCTCCAGCCGAAGCCGATCACGTTGTCCTTGTAGCCGGCGCTGATCTTCACGTCGGCATTGCCGCTGGCCATATTGTATTTCTCGCGGATGGTGCCGTCGTCGGCGAGGCTGCGCTCGATGGTGCCGGTGAACTCGCGCGCGATGCGTCGGGCATCGTCGTGGAAGCCGTAGGCATCCAGGCCGGCCACCGCCAGCCAGTTGGTCGGCGCCCAGCCGAACGGCGCATCCCATTGCGCGCCGCTGGCGTGGTCGCTCATCTGCAGCCCACCCTTGCGCTCGAAGATGCCGAGCTTGCCGCGCAGCGCCTTGGCCTGCTGCTTCGATGCGGCACCGGCCCACAGCGGATAGTAGGTGGAGACGAAGTCGTAGTCCGACGGCTTGCCGGTGACGAAGTCGTAGTCCATGTACATGCCCTTGCCGGCGCGCCACAGGTATTTGTCGATCGCCGCGCGCCGCGCATCGGCGGCGCCGGCCCAGCGCTTGGCGTCCGCATCGTTGCCGAGCTGCACGGCGAAATCGTGCAGGTCGCGCTCGTAGCGGTACAGCAGGCTGTTCAGGTCGACCGGCGCGTACTGGTGGGTGGAACCGCCGAACGGGCCCATGCGGAAGGTGGTGTCGAAACCCGATTCGCGCATCGCGCGATCGCCGAGATAGTAGTCGGCGCTCAGGCGATAGCCTTTCGACCAGGCGCCGGCGCAGACCTTCGAGGCCTCGACGTCGCAGCTGGCGGTCTTGAGCCGCGCGACTTCCACCGCGTCTGGATGTTCGGAGGCCTTGACCAGGTAGCCGGGATCCTCCGACGGGTGCGCGATCAGCCAGTCGATCACGCCGCGCAGGTAGCTGCTGTCGCGCATCTCCAGCACCGGCGCCGCGCCGCCGTAGTCGTAGTAGCGCGCCAGGCCGGTGTCGCCGGCCCGGTGTTCCTTGCGCGTCCAGGTGGAGTAGTCGCGCACGGCGAGCGGATAGGCGTGTTCGAGCCACGCATGGGCTTCGGCCTTGCTCTTGAAACTGTCCGGGTCGTCCAGCACGGCACGGATCATCGAACTCAGGAACGGCGGCTGCGAACGGGTCAGGTAGTAGGTGCGGTTCGCGTTGAGCACCGCCCCGTAGTACTGCACCTCGAACAGCGCGTTCTCTACCATGTCGCGCGCCAGCGCCTCGCGATGGTCGGCGACCAGGCCGAGCACGATGAAATAGCTGTCCCAGCCGTACATCTCGTTGAAGAAGCCCCCCGGCACCACGTACGGATGCGGCAGGTAGAGCAGGCCCTGCCGCGGCAGCGTGGTCGGCGCGATGTCGCCAAGCTGGCCGACCGCCCGGGGCAGCACATGCACGTCGACGTTGCAGCGCGCCTTCACCGCGGCCAGGTCCGGCGGCGGCGGCAGGTTCGCCGGCAGGTACAGCACCGGCTGCGTGCCCACCTTGGGATCGCGCAGGGCCGAGCAGTCATCCATCGAACGCGTCAGCGTGGTCCATGCGTGGTCGATATAGGTCCGCGTCTTCAGCGCATCGGGCTGGAGGGCCGCCGCGGTGGCGGCGAACAGGACCAACAGTCCGGAAAGGGCAAATCGAAGGAATGATTTCATGATCATGGACCGATGCTGTGGGTACACACGCGACAGCGTGTAACCATCGCCCCGCCGATGCAACCTCGCGATCCCGCGAACGACGTGCTTCGCGCCGTCAACGGCTTTCGGCTATCCGCGCCGCAGCCGGGTGGCAATGTCGTACGCGGCATTGATCTCCTGCGAGCGACGCCCGGCCAGTTGGCGGAGATCCTCGCCGAGCCGGGCCACCTTGTCCGGGTGGTACTGGCTGATCTGTTGCCGGTAGGCGTGCTCAATCTCATCCAGACTGGCGGATTCGGCGACGCCCAGCACCTGGTGCCACGCGGCCGGCCGTTCGGGCGATGGCGCATCGCTCCACGCCGGGCCGTGGTCGCGCCGCCGGCCGTTAGCGTCATTCCGTTCGTCCTGTCCGCCGGAAGGACGATGCAACCCATCCTGTTCGCCTGTGCCCGGCGAAAGCAGGTGGCTGACCAGGCGGTAGCCGAAGAACAACCCGGCGAGGATGACGACGATCTGCGTAACGGTCATGGCGCGCTGTCCTCAAAGTGCTTCAGGCAGGCCCGCAACGAGTTGCTGGCCGCACTGCCCGGCTCCACGAAATCCAGGCTGGTGCGAATTCTCTCGCGCAACAGGCCGAGCAGCACCGTCTGCTGTACGGGCGACAGGAGCGACGAGGCGGCACGGCGCAGGTCGGGAACAGCCTCTTGCCGCAGACTGATCTTCCTGACGGTGTTCAGTGCGAACGGCGCGCACAGCAGCGCATCGAATGCCAGCGCCAGCACCGCTCGCGCCGAGAGGTTCAGCGCCTTCCGGCAGCGGTACACCTGGACCAGCATCGCCACGATCACCAGATAGGTCGACAGCAGCCAGCCCAGCAGCACGACATGCGTACCGAGCCAGAGCGCCCCGGGCAACCCCACGAAGAACAGGCCCAGAAGCAGCCACGTCCACGGCGCGAGAGTCACCAGCGTGAGCCTGGCACGCTGCCAGCGTGCCCGCTGCCGCGGTGGTGATGCGGCTGCGGACCAGGCCAGTCGCAGCAGCACTCGATGCGGGCAACACGGGTTCGGCAGGAACAGGTGCCGGCCACCAAACTCCAAAGCCGAGCCGCCGGAGACGACAAAATCGCGCCGCCGCACCTCCAGCACTACCTCGTTGTGGAACAGCAGAAGGGCGGCGTCGTACAGGTACAGACCAAGGACCGCGCCCATCAGCATCCACGGATCGGACAGCATCATCCCCTAGCGCTTCTTCTGGAAAAGTGACTTGAACCAAGTGCCCATGGCAGCGAGGCCGATCAGCAGGAACTTCCAGGTCGCCGCCAGGAAACCGCCGATCACGGCGAAAAAGCCCTTCTTCGCGGCAACCGCTGCGGCACCTCCGGTGATGAGCGCCGCCAGGCCATACGCTGCAACGTGGTCACCGGGCTGATACTCGCCATAGGTTTCGCCTGGGGAAAACTGAAACCCCGGCACCGCACTCTTGAAGCTCTCGACGGCGTGATCAAGTTTGTCGGGGGCAGTCGCCACCACCACTTCCATCACGCCGTAACGGCCCAGCAAGCGCGTGTTGTAGTTCACCACTTTCTGTTGTGTGCCAACAGTCTCGGCCAGGATCGACCAGGCCAGCGACTTGAGTTGGATGTCGTACTCGGGTTTCGCGCTCCAGCCAAGGATGCGCAGTTCCTCCCAGCCGCGCGAGCGCCGCTCCGTGTTGCTTTGCTCGGTCCCCCTGCGGATGGAGTCGAGGATGTCATCGGCATCTATCTATTCATCGTCCTTGATGTAGCCGGTATCCGCGTAGGAGAAGTACGCCACCCAATCGCCGCCGTTGTCCACCAGCGCGTAGTCGTCGCCATCGCCAGAAGGATTTTCCATCAGCAGGTTCAATGCCTTGGTGCCCTTGGCGTCCAGGAACGCATAACCTTCCGGTACCTGCAGCGAGGCGTGCGTACCCAGTTGGACGGTGGTCGGCCCCTTCTGCCAGGGCAAGGCCTCGATAGGGTTGTCTTGCGCGGTGACGGGCGCGCACAGGCACGCCGCGAGCAGTGCCGCGAGCACTGGAAACAGTCGCTTCATCCTTTCCCCCTGTTGATCCATGAACGTCCCATGCATGGCGCGCAGCCCCCGCTGCACCGGTGAATATCGCGTTCCGCAGAACGTGCACCGAATCCGCCATGCCTGTCTACTTTGAAGCCGTGCCGGTCATATATCAATAAGCCGCCGTCGACTGTATGCGGTACACCTGCCATGGCAAGAAGCAGCGCGCGCCATCCACGCAGCCCAGCGCATGCCCGGCCCGTTTCCGGCACCGACAGCGCAGGCAGGCGCGCCGGCTTGGGGATGTTTCACCCACAGGAATTTCCCCGGTTATGCTGCCGGCGTCGCGATGCAATGGAGCCGCGACATTCGACAGGGGAATCCAATGAAGTCTCGTCTGATGCTGCCGGCGCTGCTGGCCATGTCGTGCTGTGCCTGCGTTACCCATATCCGGCCGACTGCTACCGACAACCCGCCGCCGCAGGAAGCACTGTCGGCGTTCCAGCACTTCCAGCTGCAACCCGTGCTGGCCACGACGGCCGAGGTGCGCGAACAGAATGCGGCGATGGCGAAGATCGCGGCCAACGTGCAGCAGAAGCTCGGCGATACCGTCACCCGCTGGGAGCACAAGGGCCAGGGAGGCCGCACACTGAAGATCGAACCGCGCGTCACCGAGCTGAAGTTCGTCGGCGGCGGCAAGCGCTTCTTCGCCGGCGCCATGGCCGGCAGCTCGGCCGTGGTCATGCAAGTGCGTCTGATCGACGCGGACACCGGCAAGGTCATCGCCGACCCGCAGTTCTACCAGCGTGCCGCGGCCATGGGCGGCGCATGGAGCATCGGCGGCACCGACAACGGCATGCTGGTGCGCATCTCCACCGTGGCGCAGCAGTACATGCAGCGCAACTATGCCAGCGCGGTCGGCGGCCCGACCGGCTTGGACGGCAGCGAGGAGGAGTGACACCGCGGACGGCCGCGCACGCGGCCGTCCTTCCGTGCTGCGCGACTCGATCCGCCCGCGTCATCACGTCGGCGGCACCGCTATGCTACGGTCAGTCCGTCCCGTTTCGACGTGTTCAAGGGAGCCGCCCATGCGCCTCATCCACCTGCTGCTTGCCGTGGCGATGCTGTCCATCCCGTTCCAGCCGGTCGCGGCGCAGACGCTGCGCGTGATGACCTTCAACGTGCGCCTGCCCAGCCCCGACGACGGCGTGAACCGCTGGGAGCTGCGCCGCGACCTGATGGTGCGCACGATCCGCGAACAGCAGCCCGACATAATCGGCACGCAGGAACTGTACAAGCTGCAGGGCGACTATCTCGTCGGCAAACTGAAGCATTACACCTGGTTCGGGCGCGGCCGCCGCGGCGACGATGGCGACGAGCACATGGGCGTGTTCTATCGCACCGACCGGCTCAAGCTGGTGGAGTCCGGCGACTACTGGCTGTCCGACACACCGGACAAGCCTGGCAGCATCAGCTGGGGCCATCCGTTCCCGCGCATGGTGACCTGGGCGATGTTCGAGCTGAAGTCCAGCGGCCAGCGCTTCTACTACGCCAACACGCACTTCCCCTACCGCGACCAGGACGAGCTGGCGCGCACCCGTGCGGCGCAGGAAATCCTTCACCGGCTCGAAGCCCTGCCCGCGGCCTTGCCGATCGTGCTGACCGGCGACTTCAACACCGCGCCGTCCAGCCCCGCCCATGCGCTGCTCACCGGATTGCTGCAGGACGCCTGGCTGGACGCCACCAGCCACAGCGGACCCGAAGCCACCTTCCACGATTTCACCGGCACGCCGGACCGGCGCATCGACTGGATCCTCTACCGCGGCCTGCACGCCGACACGGTGCGCACCGTCACCACGCAGCAGGACGGGCACTACCCATCGGACCACTTCCCGGTCGTGGCTGAATTCCGCTGGCCGCAGCACGACCGGGCCCACTGAGCCGCCGCTTCAGTCAGTAGTTGCCGTCGCAAGCCGGGTTGCGGTTTCGCCGCCCGGCGCCAGCGGATTCGCCCGCGCCTTGCCGCGTTCGCGCAGGCGCAGGAACGGGCGTTCGACCAGGTAATGCAGCGCCGCACCCAGCAGCAAGACGGCCAGCGCATAGGTGGCGAAGGCGAGCGCGCGCTGCCCCTGCAACGCGGCGCCGAACGTCACCTGCACCAGGTGGAAGGCGATCTTGTGGCTGAGATAGAGGCTGTAGGAAACCGCCGCCAGCCAGCCTGCGCCCGGCACGCGCCAGCGGCCGATCAGGCTGTGCCGGTCCGCGCCGGCAAACACCAGCAGGCCGAAGCCGAGCGACAGCAGCGGCCAGCCCAGCGCATTGGCGAGCAGGCCGGTACGCTCGCGGAACAGCCAGAACGCGAGGCACGACACTGCCAGGCCGCCGAGCAGCACGGCGTTCGAGCGCGCCTGCCAGCGCGCCCAGGCCTGCGCCCGGAACACCCGCAACACGGCCAGCATCACGCCCGCCAGCAAGCCGTCCAGACGCATCCAGGTCGGGTAGTAGATGTCCTCGATGAACCAGTTGCGCGGCGGATCGATCGCCGCATCGTGCAGCCACACCGCGCTGCGCAGGACGATGCCGAGCAGCATCATGCCCGCGCACATGCCCACGCATTTCCACGTCGACGGCCGCCGCGTCAGCCACCACGCCAACAGTGGAAAGACCAGGTAGAAGTGCTCTTCCACGCACAGCGACCACGCGTGCGAGAACGCCTGGTTGTGCGTGTAGTCGATCAGCAGGTTCAGCGTGAACGTGGCGAACTGCCACCACGGCTGCAGCCCCGGCGCTTCGCGCAGCGCGGGGAAGCACACGTACAGCGCCAGCACCACCGCAAACGCCGGCAGGATGCGCCAGGCCCGGCGCGCGTAAAACCCGCCGAACGACAACCGCTCGCCACGTTGCAACGGCCGCAGCACCTGGCTGCCGATCAGGAAGCCGCTGAGCACGAAGAAGATGTTCACTCCGGCCCAGCCGTAGCGCGACAGCCAGGCGAAGTCAGGGCCGAGCCCGCCGACGATGTACGAGTGGAACAGCATCACCCACACGATGGCGATGGCGCGCAACAGGTCGAGTCCCGGGAGACGATGCATGGACGTCCTTGTCGCGATGGATGAAGGTGGCCGGGATTATTCCGTCAGACACTCCATCACGCAATGAAACCAGGTGGGCCCATGTCCGCTCGGCCTGCCTTCGACCTGGCTCCGCCTGTTCGACCATCACGCGCCGTCGCGCGTTTCCGGCAGGCGCAGGATGAACAGGATCACCAACGCGGCCACGCCCGCCAGCACCCACGGCAGCCACGCGTGGTCGCGCACCAGCCAGATCGACGCGGTCATCGACGGCACGATCAGCACCATCGCGATCAGCTTGGCCCGCCGCGGCACCGTGCGCTCGCGCTCCCAGCGCGCGATCGCCGGCCCCAGCCGCGGCCGCGACAACAGCCAGCGGTGCCAGCGCGGCGACGCATGCGACCAGCAGGCGGCCGTCAGCAACAGGAACGGCACCGTCGGCAGTACCGGTAGCACCGTGCCGAGCACGCCAAGCGCCAGCGACAACGCACCAAGCGCGAACAACAGCCAGCGCACGAGGCGGGCGCGTCGTGGTTCTGGGACGACAGGATCGGACATGGACAGGAAGCAGACTCGCGGATAGGTATCGACCGACTCTAGTGCATGCCGACAGGAGTGCTTACCGGGCCTCAGAGATCCTGACCCGCACGCCGCCATGCCGATGATTCGAGTTCGGCGGCTACTACCGACCCAAAGCGGACTCTTAGGGTCAGACCAATCTGATGCCCACATGAGAGCCCATGTTGTATCAGCCGTCAGCCGGGCAAGAATCCAAGCTGGCATGAAGCAAGCTGTCAGTAGCCTTGGAAGACTCGCTAGAATCGGCAAGCCCACCGATCCTATACCCATGCAAGGAGCATGAGCCGTGAATCAAGAATGGATACTTCAGACGCGGGAGACGCGAAGGCTGTTCGCCACCTCAACATGGGTTCCTTTAAGGGCTTCGGTCAAAATCGAACACGGGCAGCCGGATGTCACCTCTTTAGGGCATATCACCGAGCACTTCGCCTGTGGATCAGTCGCATTCCCGGCGCAGCATCGCGAGGCGGCAGAACGCCTAAGCTGGAATCAAATCGGTATCAGCCACAGCGCACGACCCTATGCCTATGAAGATGGCTACTACTCGCCGGTTGACCAATTCCAGCTTTATGACAAGGAGCCTCTTGGAGTTGAACTCATTTTCGAGCACGACCAACCGGTTGTTGGCGGAAGACAATGGATCTTGAACCCAGACCTTGTAATCGCGCTTCGCCTCATCAAAGAGGGGAGCAACTGGGTCAGGCCCGAAGAGGACTTTGTTGTTGTAGCTCGTGAGTACACTGACGGATCAGGAAGCCACAGCCAGATTGAGATCAAGCGCGAGTTCTTGCTCGACTACCTCGCTGCACGTGGGCTTTCGCTGCGTTTGTCATACTACCGACAGCGCGTGGAGAACGTTATCTCCCTTGAGGGCAGTGAGTATGCTCAACTGACGGACCGGAAAGAACAACGGGATGGTGGTCGCTTTGAGCTATTGATTCGCGATTTGAACGACGTATTTGGCGGGAGCTGGTCCTCGATGCGAGTATGGAGGACAGACGTTGATCCGGAGGAGGACGCTCCGGTGATGGGACCAGAACGAGATGACAACACCGCCTCGGAACATCGCCAAGGCCACCGCGGCGGCCATACGGGTCTCAGGGTGGAAGGGGAGTTCTGGCGGGACGAGTGGATTGATAGTCAGCAACGAAGTATCCGCGTCAGAGGAGATGAGGATCCGACGCGTCCCAGCTTCATCGTGGAGACCGACGGAACTCGAATGCCGTCGCGAGACCTTAACAACGAGGACATTGGGCGTTGGCTATGGTTTCGCCCCGGAGTTGTCAACGAACTTCTGGGACGCCGGGGCTTCTCTCTAAAATGGTACACCGGTGAGACGGGCGCGATTGTTTCAACGTCGGGATATGCAACGCATTTCGGCATTAATGCGTCCGATCTCATTACGGTTTACGCGCATGACATCGCTAAGCTCCCAACCTGGGAGCAGCATGTTTGGGCCTCGCACAACGTCGTTCCAGAAGGCAAGGTTTCCACCGAGCTTCTCCTCTCACAGGTGGAAGCGAATCCCGCATCTACCAAGGCGTTCGAGGATTTGTTGTTTGTAACCATGCGGCTTCTGGAAGGAGGCTTCGAGCGCTCATTGAAGGTCAAGCTTTACACGCATGACATCGATGATGATGAGGCGATGCAAAACGTCTCTCGCTTCGTGAGCAAGGATCGTGCTTCATTACTTCGATTGGCCAAAGAGCTAATTCGCGTATTCTCGGACCGACTGGATGTGCGCGAGTTGCGAAAACTTTCCACGCATCGGGAAAAGGAGAAACTTGGATCTAACAAGCTTCTGCAAGACATACTTGCCCAAAAGATAGGCGAGGAAGAAGCCCGTCGCATGTGTGCTGTCCTTTTCGGTGCATATGACATGCGTGTAGGCGACGCCCATCCCACGGGATCAAAGGTTTCGGAGGCGATCGAGCTGGCAGGCATTGACGTTAGCAATCCCTTCCTTAGACAGGGCGAACAACTCATCTATAACTTCGGTAGCACCATCTGGAATATCGGAGCGGCGCTCTTCATGGATGAAAAACCAAAGGCTGTTTAACGCAAGCATTCGCTAATGTCCGCTCCTGGCGGTGGGTTCAACCGGTAGCTGCCCTTCGCAACAAGATCGTCAGCTCCGTCGGCCGGTCGTTCCAAGTCGGTGACGACGGTCAGCCCGTTCCGGTTCCGTAACCAATCCGTCCCGGCACTCGCGCATCAGCGCATACCGACACGCCGGAACGTGCCATCCCTTGCCGCCGCCTATTGCTGCATCAATTGATCGACGCGCTCGCGCATGGCCTGGCCCAGGCATGCGGCATTCGCGCCGCAGGCATCGCGGCTGCGCAGCCATTCGAGCTGTGCCTGTTTCACTGCGCCGGCGTCGTCGCCGGCCAGGCCCAGCGCGTGGCGATAGGCTGCCGCGACGCTGCGGTCGTAGCCGGCCAGCGTGGGCGATGCGCAGATCGCCTGTTCGACGGCGGAGCGCGCCTTGCCGCAGGCGAAGGAGGCGCGGATCGCGGCACCCGGCTCGCGCCGCTGCAGCACCAGCACGTAGCCGCTGTTGTCGTAGTTGGTCAGCAGGCGCCCGGTTGGCAACCGCACCAGCCATGCGCCGTTCCACGGCGAGGCGTCGGGCGTGCAGCGGACCTGCACCGGCGCGATCGCCGCATCCGGCAGCTCGAGGCCGAAGTCATGCAGGGTCGGCGCGGCCGGCGTCTCGAAGCGCGCAGGGCGCGGGAAGCGCTGGCCGATGAAATCCTGCAGCGTACCCGGCGCGAGGTCCGACAGCGCCGGCTGCGTGCAGGCGCGCGAGTCGTCGTCGAGTGCGATACCTGCCGCGCCGATCTCCAGGCTGCGGCCGAGCAGCCGCGGGTCGTCGGGGAACCAGGCCCAGTGCGGCTGGTCGCGCTGGTCCACGGCCACCTGCACCACTTCCCACGTGCCCTGCAGGTCCGATGGCGAAACCGCGCCCGTGGCGCAGCCGGCGACGCACCACGCGCCCAGCAGCGCCCAGCGCGGGAACGGTAAAACGAGCGAACGAAGTAGCGACGGCATGAAGGGCATCGGGCGTTTCCGGTCAGGGCTTGGCGTCGAGCAGAATGGTTTCGAATTGCCGGGCGATCGCCGCGATGTCCGCCGCATGATCGGTCCCGTTGACCATGGCGCGGGCCTTCACGTAGTCAGTCGTCGCGCCGTTGAAGTACTTGCTAAATTTCCTGCCGTTGGCAAAGCCTTCGCCGGTGAGCATGCCGTGGGCCATCAGCTTGTAGGCGGTCTGCGGCTGCAGTACCTGCTCCGGATCCAGCAGCAGTTGCAGGCCCAGGCCCAGCTGGGCGCTGGACTTGGCGTAGTTCGACCACCAGGTCAGCTGCACGTAGCCCCGGCCGAAATAGCTCAGCTCGGTACCGTCGTCGTCCGCATAGGTCTTCACTGCTTTCTGCGTGGCTGCCGCGCCCATCCTGGCGCCCTTGGTGATAGCCGTATGCAAGCCCTTCGCGGAAACGGTGAACTCGTCGCCGTCCTGTTCGGTGACGCGGGCTTCGCCGCCAGGCAACGCCTTGACCTTGACAGGCAGGAAGTAATTCCGCCCAGCGCCGTGGCCCACCTCTTCCACCGGCGACATGGTGATCGCCCAGCGCTGCCTTGAGTGCACCAGCGGCTGGCCCTTCTTGTCGACGAGTGGCTTGCCCTTCTTGTCCAGCGTCGGCACCGTCTCCTTCTTCAGCGAGGTGGTTTCCCAATACGCCGTCGCCAGCATGTAGGCCATCCAGCGGATGTCGGCGATGCCGGTGTCCACCTCCATGAAACCGATCAGTTGCTCCAGTTGCGGGATCGCCGCGCTGTCGAAGCGCGTGCTCCTGCCGAACTGCGCCAGGAAACCCTCGCGCAGCTTGATCCGGTCGAACCTGGCCGGCCGCGCGTAGGCTGCCATCGCCGCGATGTCTGCCGCGCTGGGCTGCTTCACGGTGGGAGCGGCATGGTTCCGCCCCTTTGCCTTGCCCCCGGTCGCCGTGACGGGTGCGCGCCCATGCTGCGGGCGGCCCGGCGCAGGCAGGTGCCCCGGCGCCGGTTGCTGGACGAGGGAACGGGTATGCCCCGGATGCGCGGTGCGGAAGTGGGCCATGGCTACGTCTCACTGAGGTGTGGAGGGCGGCGGCACGACAACCGGGCCGAGTCTAGCGCAGTCCGCTGCCGCCACCATGCCGGCACTCCCCGAGCGCCCTTCGCTGCCGCGTGCGTCACGCACAAAAAGCCGCCCGGATCGCTCCGGGCGACTGCGCTTCCAGCAGGCGATGCCGGATCAGTCGACCGCGGCGTCCAGCCCGCGCCGCTTCAGCAGCGGCTCGATCTTCGGTTCCTGACCGGTGAAGTCGCGGAACAGCTGCAGCGCGTCCTTGCTGCCGCCGCGCGAAAGCAGGCTGGCGCGGAAGCGGTCGCCGTTGGCGCGGGTGAGGCCACCGTTCGCCTTGATCCATTCGACCGTGTTCGCGTCCAGCACTTCCGACCAGATGTAGGCGTAGTAGCCGGCCGCGTAGCCGCCCATGATGTGGCTGAAGTACGGCGTGCGGTAGCGAGGCGGCACCGGCGCGTAGTCGGTGCCGTTCGCCTTCAGCGCGGCGGCCTCGAACGCCACCACGCCGCCGGCCTCGGGGATCTTGTCGGCGCCGATCTGGTGCCAGCTCTGGTCGAGCATCGCCGAACCGAGGTATTCGGTGGTGGCGAAGCCCTGGTTGAACTTCGAGGTGGCCAGCACCTTGTCCAGCAGCGCCTTCGGCATCGGCGCGCCGGTCTGGTAGTGCTTGGCGTAATTCGCCAGCACGCTCGGCCAGTCGGACCACATCTCGTTGACCTGCGACGGGAACTCGACGAAGTCGCGCGGCACGCTGGTGCCGCTGAAGTACGGGTACTTCACGTTCGAGAACATGCCGTGCAGCGCATGGCCGAACTCGTGGAACATCGTGGTCACCTCGTCCCAGGTCAGCAGGGTCGGGCCGCTGGCCGGCTTGGTGATGTTGAGGTGGTTGGCGACCACCGGCAGGTTGCCGGTCAACGCGGACTGCTCGACGTAGGAGTTCATCCACGCGCCGCCGCGCTTGGACGGTCGCGCGTACATGTCGGCCAGGAAGATCGCCAGCTGCTTGCCGTCCGCGTCGTACACGTCGTACACCAGCACGTCGGGGTTGTAGACCGGCAGGTCGGTACGCTGCTTGAAGCTGAGCCCGTAGAGCTGTCCGGCGGCGTAGAACACGCCGTTCTCCAGCACGTTCTTCATCTCCAGGTAGGGCTTGAGCTGGCTCTCGTCGAAGTCGTACTTCTCGGCGCGCACCTTCTCGGTGTAGTACGCCCAGTCCCACGGCTGCAGCGCGAACGTCGGTTCGCCCTTCGCCGCCTGCTCCTTGTCGATCATCGCCTGGATCGCCGCGCCCTCGCGCTTCGCGTTGGCCACCGCCGGCGGCGCCAGCTTGGTCAGCATGGCGTTGACCGCTTCGGGCGTCTTCGCCGTCTCGTCGGCCAGCACGTAGGCGGCGTAGGTGGGATAGCCGAGCATGGTCGCCTTCTCGGCGCGCAGCTTCAGCACCCGTGACACGATCGCGGTGTTGTCGTACTGGTTGCCGCGGCTGCCGCGCACGATCGACGCCTGGTGCAGGCGTTCGCGCAAGGCACGGTTCTGCAGTTGGGCTTCCGGTGGTTGCCCGGTGGTGTTGAGCAGGGCGATCACGTACTTGCCGTCCAGGCCCTTCGCCTTCGCCGCGGCCGCGGCGGCGCCGATCTGCTCGTCGGTGAGGCCGGCCAGTTCTTCCTTCGTGTCGACCACCACGGCGGAGTCGTTCACTTCGGCCAGCACGTTCTGGCTGAACTGGGTGCCCAGCTTCGCCAGCTCGCCGTTGATCGCCTTCAGGTGCGCCTTGTCGGCATCGGACAGCTTGGCGCCGGCGCGCACGAAGTCGGTGTGGTAGCGCTCGATCAGGCGCACGCCCTCGGCGTCCAGGCCCAGGCTGTCGCGCGTGTCGTACAGCTGCTGGATGCGCGCAAACAATGCCGGATCCAGTGAGATCGCGTCGCGATGCGCCGCCAGCTTCGGCGCGTACTCGGCCTGCAGCGCCTTGCGCGCGTCGTTGGTGTCCACGCCGACCAGGCTGAAGAACACGGTCGAGGTGCGGGAGAGGATCTGTCCGGATTTCTCCAGCGCGATGATGGTGTTGTCGAACGTGGGCGCCTCGGCGTTGCCGGCGATCGCCTGGACTTCCTTGAGATGCTCGGCCATGCCGCGGTCGAAGGCGGGCGCGAAATCGCTGTCCTTGATCTTGTCGAACTGCGGGTAGTGCAGCGGCAGCGGGCTTTCGCTGAAGAACGGATTGCCGGCGTCGGCGGCCACCGCATCGGTCTGCGCCTGCGACGTGGCGGATTCGTTCTTGCCGCTGCCGGTATCGGTGCAGGCGGCCATGGAGCCGGACAGGGCAATGGCCAGGGCCAGCGCGATGGGATGCTTCATCGGTACGGATCTCGTCGTGGGTAAACCCCGATCCTACCCAATGCCCGGCGTTCCCATCCATGACTAAAGCCATGGTCCGAGGCAATTCGTCGCAACCATCCGGTAGCGCAGGAGGGCGTGCCTGCGCGTCCGCGGTTTCAGCTCGCCGGCGCGACCGGAACGATCAACGCCGCCTTGTCCGCATGGGCCAGCTGCACCGAGCTCGGCGTGATCGTCAGCATCGCGCCCATGACCAACGCGCAAACGGCGAAGCAGACGGCGAACAGGCTGGCCAGGATCAGTGATTCGAATTTCATGACGTGTCTCCGGTTGATGGTGATGTTCCCTGCAGTGCATGGAGAGCAATCGCCGTGCCAACCCGTCAGACCTGCACAAACCGTTGTTTTTGCTGTCGCTGGCGAGACGCTCCAGGGGCAGATCGTCTGTCCGCGGACAGCCGCCGAGGTGGCACCGGACAGCCGGACAGGCGGACGCAGGCCCGCGCAAGGCGACGACCGCCCGGCTACGCCGCCAACCAGTGCCGCATCGCCCGGGTGACCGCCGCAGGCTGTTCCATCGGGCTCATGTGGCCGCTGTCTTCGACCACCACCAGCTCGGCCTGCGGCATCAGCGCCGCCATCTCCTCGTGCAGTGCCGGCGGGGTGAGCACGTCGTGCCGGCCGCACAGCACCAGCACCGGACAGGTCAGCCCGCGCAATGCCGCCGCGCCGTCTTCGCGCCGCATCGCGTTCTGCCGCATGAAAACCTCGCGGCCCTGGCGCAACGTCATCGCGTTGATCCGCTGCACCAGCGCGGTGTCGTGCAGGCGGTCCGTCGCGATGAAGCTCGGCAGCAGTTGCTCGGTCATGCCGCGGAACTCGCCGGGCAGGCTGACCGACTTGTTGGCCCCCCGCCGCTGCGCGATGCGTTCGGGCGTATCGGCGTGGAACGAGGTGTCGAGCAGCGCCAGCCGCTCGATGCGCTGCGGCGCCTGCCGGGCGATTTCCTGGGCGACGTAGCCGCCGAACGAAAAGCCGGCCAGCGCAAAACGCGGCGGCGCCGTCGCCAGCACCTGCCCGGCCAGCCCAGCGATGCTGTCGCCGTGGCCCAGGTCGGCGACCCGGCCATCGGCGACATCGGCAAGACCCGTCAACTGGTCGCGCCACAGGTCTTCGTCGCACAGGAATCCGGGAAGCAACAGCAACGGCGGCCGAAGGTCAGTCACGAGCATGCCAGGCAATCAAAAGGGGAAGCATTATCGGCGAGCGGGCCGGTCGCGGCACGACGACATCGCCGTCCGGCAAACCCTGTGCCTGGAGCTGGACGGATCAGGTCGCGTCAGTCCACGTCGCCTCGATGTCGGCCTTCACCAGGTCATCCAGCGCCGCCGGCGCCACACCTTGCATGTCGAACATGCGGCCGTGCCGCACGCCGGCGTAATCGCCATCGCGGCGGAACGTCGCCGTCCAGATGACGCGGCCAGCGCTCGCCTGTTCGTAATCGCCTTCGTAGGTAAAGCCGTTCTTCGTCTTGCCGGAGACCGTGGTCATGGCGGGAGCCTCCTGGCGTGGTGACCGCCAGCATAGCCCTTTACCGTCGCTGCAAGGCGATGACTCCCGGCGGCAGCCGGCCGCGGACTCCGGACGTCAGCCGGCGTCGGCCAGCGGCGTGTCGCCCGCGGCGACATCGAGCGCCTGCAGCGAGACGGTCTTGCGCCCGCCATGCAGCAGCTGACGACCCACTTCGCGAAAACCCAGCCGGGCGTGGAAACGTTCGGACGCCGGATTGGGCGGTTCGATGTCGAACTCGCAGGTGATCAGCGGTACCGCGTCGTGCACCGCCAGCGCATGGAGTTCGCGGTAGAGCCGGCTGCCGGCGCCGCGCGCCTGCGTGCTGCCGGCCACCACGATGCGATCCACGTAGAGAAAGCGCGGATAGCGCTGCGCAAACCAGCGGTAGTTCGGACTGTCGTAGTCCACCCCTTCGCGGAACGCGAGCAGGAATGCGTCGATCCGCCCATCGCTTTCGATCACCCGATGCCATGCCGCCTGCACATGCAGGCGCGCCAGCCGCGCACCGTCGAGTGGACTCAATACGGCCACGAACGCCTCGTTGAGGGCGAGGATGGCGGGAAAGTCGGCGGGAGTGGCGTCGCGCAGCATGGTCATCAAAGGGCTCCGAGCCGCGGGGGAATCATGGTATCCGGAACGATCGCGCACGCGTGAACCTCGCGCGAAGCCGGACGGCTTCAAGCCACGCAGGCTTCCGGGCCACCAACGGCGGCGCGCCATCACGCCGGCGCGCCGCACTCCCGCAAACCTATTCGGTGCCGCCCTCCGCGTACTTCTCGTGCAACGCCACCGGCGCGACCTGCCTGCTCGCGCGCCGGCGGATCCACAGGTTGATCAGCTCCACGAACACCGAGAAGGCCATTGCGGCATAGATGTAGCCCTTGGGAATGTGCTGGCCGAAGCCGTCCGCCACGAGCACCAGGCCGATCATGATCAGGAAGCTCAGCGCGAGCACCTTGACCGTGGGATGGCGCTCGACGAACTCGCCGATCGGCCGGGCAAACACCAGCATGAAACCGATCGAGGCGAGAATCGCGGCAACCATCACCCAGCGCTCGTCGACCATGCCGACCGCGGTGATGATGGAGTCGAGCGAGAACACGATGTCGAGCAGCATGATCTGCGCGATCACGCCGCCGAACGTCGCTGCCGCCGCGCCCACCGTCACCTGCTCGGTGGCGCCTTCCAGCTTCTGGTGGATTTCATGCGTGGCCTTGCCGATCAGGAACAGGCCGCCGCCGATCAGGATCAGGTCGCGCCACGAGAACGCATGCCCGAACAGCGAGAACAGCGGCGCGGTCAGCCCGACGATCCAGGCGATCGCCAGCAGCAGCCCCAGGCGGGTGACCGCCGCCAGGACGATGCCGACGCGGCGCGCCTTGTCGCGTTGCTCCGCCGGCAGCTTGCCGGCCAGGATCGAGATGAAAATGATGTTGTCGATGCCGAGCACCAGCTCGAGCGCGGTCAGCGTGGCGAGGGCGATCCAGATTTCGGGATTGGCCAGCAATTCCATGGGAAGTCTCTTCGGTGGACGAGGGGTTGCGCGCCATCACACCGCTGACGGCGTGACGGCACGGTTGTGGGACGCAGAAAAGCGGAACCGTCGCTGCTCAGAAATCGAACAACTCCCCCAGCAACGACTTGCGCCGCCTGGGCCGATGCTCGTGCTGCGGGTGATCGCCATGGTGATCGCCGCGATGCGGCGGCGGATAGTCGCGTTTGAACCGGGCCGCCGGCGCAGGCGCTGGAGCCGCCAGTTCCGCGCGCTCGATGAGCCGGTCGAGCTCACCGCGGTCGAGCCAGATGCCGCGGCAGCTGGGGCAGTAATCGATTTCGATGCCCTGACGATCGGTCATCGACAGGTTCACGTCTTTGCAGGCGGGACACAGCATGGGGTATTCCTCGGGTGTTGCGTGAAGGGGGGCGCCAGCCACGCGGATGCGCGGGCCAGCCTGCCGGGACAAGCCCCGGCAAACGGAAACGGTGAGCGCGCAAGCGCGCTTCACGACTTCGGATGGACGTCCAGTGGCATGCGGATGCTCCAGCAAGGCTCGAAAGGCCACGGCGGACAGGCATCTGTGATGGACGCACCTTCGCCGTGGAACGGCGAAGGTCTTGCTCGCAAATCGCCTGGCGATTTGCTGCTGCACCGGGGCAAAAGCCCGTAATGACGGCGACAGCGACTGGGAGCTACTCCCCTTCAAGGCCGGATGCTAGCACAGCTTCGGCACGCGATTCCGCCGTATGACGCGGTCGACTCAGTCGAGGCATTCCGGAATCAGCGCGGACAGATCCGTCACGCCGACGTCGACGCCGAGCTGACTGAACAAGGTGGTGACCTGGCCGCGATGGTGGGTCTGGTGATTGAAGACATGACGCAGCACCAGCCCGGACCGTTTGGCGTGGGATTCGCCGGCGCTGTTCACGTAGCGCAGCGGCCGTCCATACAACGCATCGGTGGCTTCGCAAGTGAAGTCCACGATCGCCGCATCCATCGCCTCGCGCCCGCTGCGCAGCCGCGCGAAATCGGGAAACGTGATGCCGCGGACCAGCTCGGGCAACGGCAACGCGCGCACGGCATCCAGCGAGGCCAGGTCGGGCAAGGCTGCCGCGAAACGCTTCATCCAGTGCGTATCGGCGGCGAGGATGTGCTCCAGCGTGGCGGCGATCGAACCGAAGAACGCGCCCCGGTCCGCGTGCCACTGCACCTCGTCCAGCTGCGCGGCGGCTGCGTAGAGCCGCGCATTCATCCACTGGTTGTAGCGGGCCATCAGTTCGAAATCGAGTTTGAGCGACATGGCGTTCCGGATGCGTTGAATCCGGGCAAGAGTACCGCCGTCACCCTGCGGAAATGCATGCTGCGCCGGATGGGTTTTCACGGAACGCTGCGACGATGGTTACATCTGCTCTACCATCGCACGGCCGCAGCACTCCTTATGCGATCGACGAGTTGGGCTTCATGCTGGCGCTGGTATGCATCGTGGTGGCGGTGGTGTTCTGGCAAGCGAGTTGCGGCCAGCCTGCGACAATGCTTCTGACGGATGCCGGTCAACGCGACGGAGCCGCCTGCGGCACGCCTGTTTTCACCGGAAGGCCGAAATCGGGCGTACCGTCACTGCGCCAGTCGAAACGCTGGATGCGCGGCGATCGCTGCTTGCATTTCCAGCCCGGTCCGGTAGTGGCGTGATAGATGATCCAGTCCTGCTTGCCGTCGGGCGACTTGAAGAAGCCGTTGTGGCCGGGCGCATAGACCCCGTTCGCCGCCGACTGCGCAAACACCGGCTGCGCGGATTTGGTCCATGACGCCGGATCGGTCAGGTCGGCATCCGCGCTGGCGCTGAGCAGGCCCAGCGCGTAGTCGTCCGACCAGCAGGCGCTGGCCGAATAGGTCAGGAACACCTTGCCGGACGGCCCTTGGAGAAACTCGGGACCTTCCAGGATCTTGCGCCCGCCCTGCATTTCCCAGCGATGGGTCGGGTGCGCGATATCCACCTGCTGCGGCGACAGCGTCCACGGGTTCGCCATCGGCGCGATGATCAGATCGCTGTGATCGCCGATGTACGCCGAGTAGACGAAATACAGCCGCCCGCGAAGTTCGAACGCGGTGCCATCGATGCCGGGGTGAGCGGTCTTCAGCATGCCCTTGTCCACCCACGTGCCGCGGGTGGGATCGTCCGAGGCGTTCTCCAGCACGAAGCTGTGGCGATGGGCGTCGTCGTCATGCCGGCGATCGGACGCGCTGTAGTAGAGATACCACTTGCCCATGAGGTAATGCAGCTCCGGCGCCCAGATCGAATGGGAGTTGGGTCCGCTGGCCGGCGCACGCCACACCACCACCGGCGTCGCCTCGGCCAGCCGCGTGATGTCGCGCGTCTTCCACAGCGCGATGCGATCGCCGAGCGTATGGGTGTAGTAGTACCAGCCGTCGCGCTGGGCCACCCAGGGATCGGGACCGGAAGGCAGCAGCGGGTTGCTGAACGTCGCGGTGGCCGCCGTCGCCGTACGCGCCGCCACGGGTGCGCACAGCAGCATGGCCGCGAGTGTGGCGAGCGTGACCCGCATCAGCATGGTCCCGGCCCCTCGCCTCGCCGCATTACTGCCCGATCTCGCGCAACGGTTTGCCGGCCATCAGGTTGCGTTCGATCTGCTCCAGCGTGACGCCTTTGGTTTCCGGGATCAGCAGGAAGGTGATCACCAGGAACACCAGGTTGAGCCCCGCATACAGCCAGAACGTCGCGGCATTGCCGATGCCGTTGAGCAGGCTCAGGAAGGTCACGCCGACGATCATGTTGGCGATCCAGTTGGTGAAGGTCGAGCAGCCGATGCCGAAGTCACGGCCCTTCAACGGCTGCACTTCCGAGCACAGCGTCCAGATCAGCGGCCCGGCGGACATCGCGAAACCGACGATGAAGGTCAGCAGCATCGCCACGGTGAACATCTGCTCGACGTGCGTCCGGATGCCCAGATGCATCATCGTGCCGACGACGCCAAGGCCCAGCGCCATCACCGTGAAGCCGATATACAGGATCGGCTTGCGGCCGAGCCTGTCGACCAGCCCGATCGCGATGAAGGTGGCCAGCACATTGACCAGGCCGACAATGGCGGTGAACCACATCTGCGATTCGGTGTTGTAGCCCATCCCCTCGAAGATGCGCGGCGCGTAGTACATCACCACGTTCATGCCGGTGAACTGCTGCATCACCTGCAGCAGCACGCCCAGCCCGACCGAGCGACGGAAATTGGAGTTCTGCAGGAACAGGTGCCAGCCGCGCTGCGGCGTCTTCAGCTGTTCCTCGATGTCGGCCACTTCGCTGACGACCACCGCGGCGTCGCCACGCAGGCGGGTCAGCACCACGACCGCTTCGGCCTTGCGTCCGCGCATCATCAGCCAGCGCGGGCTGTCCGGCAGCAACAGCACGCCGAGCAGGAACAGCGCGCCGGGAATCGCGATCACGCCGAGCATCCAGCGCCAGTTGCCCGAATAGCTGAAGGCGGTGTCGGACAGGAACGCGACCAGGATGCCGATGGTGATCATCAGCTGGTAGGTGGAGATCATCGCGCCACGAATGCGCACCGGCGCGACCTCGGCCAGGTACAGCGGCGCGGTGAAGGTGGCCACGCCGATGGCCAGGCCGAGCACGAAGCGCGCGCCGATCAGGGTGGCCGGCGACCACGCCCAGCCGCTCAGCAGCGAGCCGGCAACGAACAGAGTCGCGGCGAGTATCAGCGAGCGTTTGCGGCCCAGCGCGGAGGACATCCAGCCGGCGCCCAGCGCGCCGATGGCCGCGCCCAGCATCATCGCGCTGACGATCCATTCGATGGTCCGGTCGTCGATCCGGAACTCGGCCTGGATGAACTGCGTGGCGCCGGAAATGACGCCGATGTCCAGGCCGAACATCAACCCGGCCAGCGCCGCCAGCACACACGTGAAGATGGTTGCAGCCCTGGGATGCGCTTTGATCGGTTCGGCGATGGCGTTCATGGTTGGCTCCGGGTGGAAGGCGCACCGCTTGGCGGTGTCGTAGGTGACGATGCTTGAAGGGAGTCGCGGCGTTCGCGCACGTCCGCGCTGCGCGGCATGCCGGCAAAACGCGGTTCCGGCAGGCCGTGCACCGGCGACGCCGCGGAGAACAGATGACCCGCTTGCGGATCGTCGCGCCGTGCCTGCGCGGACAGGCCATCGCGGGCGCTGGTGATGTAGAGCGTATCCAGCGCGCTGCCGCCGAGTGCGGGGCGGGTCGGCTGCCGCGCGGGCACGCTCACGACGAGGTCCTGGCGCCCGTCCGGCGTGTAGCGCACCACGCGGCCCATGCCCCATTGCGCGTTCCACAGGCCGCCTTCGGCATCCACCGTGGACCCGTCCGGCTCGCCGTCGATGGCACGCAGGTCCAGCCAGTCCTCGGCGACGCCGACGCTGCCGTCGACGGCATAGGCGCAGCGCTGTATGACCCGCCTCGGCGAGTCGCAGAAATACATCGTGCGTCCGTCGGGACTGAACGCCAGGCTGTTGGAGATCGCCACGTGGCCGAGATCGAGCCGGTGCAGCGACAGATCCGCATCGAAACGGTAGAAACTGCCGACGGGCTGTTTCGGGCCGTTATCGCGCGGCTCGTGCAAGGTGCCGAACACGAAGCGCCCTTCGCGATCGCAGACGCCATCGTTGAGCCGCGTGGGCAGCTCGGCCTCCACTTCGCACAACGGCTCCAGCGCACCGCTGGGCAGGTGGAAGAAACT
>Ga0207690_10000168_pt1 | contig 51052 bp, 31 predicted proteins | sample KBSC23metaG_FD_184315 | JGI IMG/M metagenome (GOLD analysis project Ga0207690, IMG submission 184315) | Corn rhizosphere microbial communities from Kellogg Biological Station, Michigan, USA - KBS C2-3 metaG (SPAdes) (version 2) | ecosystem: Host-associated > Plants > Roots > Rhizosphere > Soil ... | reverse complement strand
TTAAAATTTACATTGATACTTTTTAATAAATTAATTACTACCGCATCCGTATTGGATTTTTCGCGTAAGAAAAACATATATTATAGTTAATAGTTAAAACTCACAACAAGGCAACGAAAACCCTCATCCACTTAATAGATTATTTAGATACAACATGCTATTAGCAAATGCGAAATCATTATTTTGAAATTCCAAGTGGGGAATCTTTGAATTTCAAAAATGATATTTTTAAGTTTCACAGCTAACATAGGGGTAATGTTAGCCGTTAGTTTTATAAAACTAAATAAATAATTATTAAATGCAAATAATATTTTAATTTTAAAAAAAACGGATATCCAATGTGTTATGTCACCCATGGCACTTTTTACTATGCCATAGGTGACTAATTCATGATAGATTTAATCCCCTATAGAATTGGTGGTCATTTATTCAAATATTTTATTCGCCCTTCATTTCTTCAATTAGATAGTCTATCATATCAGAATAATCTTCGCCATTTATAATCAATTTTGGGGGCAGGAGGGTATCCAGAACTTTTCTATTAGCTTTGTCAATAATTGTCCAATCTGTAGCGAGGTAGATATCGGTCACTTTGTGCGTCGGATCGGAATGATTTAAAGCCATAGAAATATCTTCCTTTGGTACACCACAGATATTACGCGCTATTGTTGCCCATGAGTGGCGAGCGTAGTAGGTGCTGACCTCATCTCCTAACTCCAGATCTTTAGATATTTTTTTTAGGCCTTTGTTCACCGCCGTTATGAAGTTTTCAGAATTAGTGTACCTTTTGTAAAAATCAAAAACACGTTGATTGTCTTCATCTCTATATTTGTTGATTAGTGATTTTGCCTCAGGTTCTATTTTAATTGATATCTGTGCCCTGTCTTCCCTGCGGTCCGCAGTTTTGCTTCTATTGTAAGAGATACGGTCGTCTTCTAATAACCGGGCTTCATATAAGTCGATAATATTAGTACCAACAAGGTAAAAAGATAACATAAATACGTCACGGCCAAGTGATGCCCTCGTTGTTTTTTTTTCGATATATGTCTTGATTTTATTGATTGTTGTTGGTTTTAAACTTCGCTTATCGGTCAACGTCTTTCTTTCAAGTTTGAATTTTTGAAAGGGATAGTGTTTAATTCTGATGATACCTTCGTCCTCGTCATTAAATTGGAACCTCGCTTCATTAAACAGAGTTCTGATATTGGTGATATAGGTTTGGACGCCATTACCCATAGGGGCCTGTTTTATTTTCACCTCTTTTTTAAATTGGTTCAAACGAACTACATCGCGCTCGGTCCTTAGATATTTTACATAGCTGGTTAAATTTGAGGCGTTGATTTCAGTTATCGGTATCGTTTCTCTGCCAAAAAAATCTATCAGGCTATTCACAGTAGTTTTAAAACTATCAGCGTACTTTTTTTTTCCAGATAAGGCGAGGTTGTCAATATGTGTTCTGCTAAAAGCGATAAAGTCAATGTCTACAATAGCAGTATAACGTTTTTCCCGTTCGAATAAGCTCAGAAGTTGATCAACGGTTAATGTTTCAACATCAGGCGTTTTTTTGATAATAGTCCAATAAACGTTGATTTTATCTTCAAGTTTTCTTAGAATATCAAGATCCTTTACTTCTAATTCGCGGGTAAGTTGTTTAGAGTTTACATAAAATTCAGTAGGGATATATCGCGTTTCACGTTTGTGTGTAATACGAATTTTTACCCCGTATGTCCCATCATCTTTTTTTTGATGCTTGAGAATTAGTGTTTTAAATGTTGGCATAGGTTGTATTTATTGTAAAACAATTGTAAAACATTGGGTTAATAAAGATAGTTTTTGATGATTACTTTGCAAATATCAGACAGCGACATTCATTTAATATACTGTAATTCAGTATATTATATTTGTATGTTTTAAAAAGGAATGATAAAAATAACGACTGTGTGACTGTTAATCAGAGGGTCGCTGGTTCGAGCCCAGCCTCAGGAGCATAATGCAAAAGCCGCTTAAATTAGTTTAAGCGGCTTTTTGATTTTATATAGCATAGTTAATCTAACGGTTCGATGCTGAAATCCGCAAAGCGCAGGTCCTCATCCCTGATGTATGACGGGCTTTTCAGGCTGCGGTAAATGCCCCATTTAGGCCTGCAAAAAGTAGTGCCTGTGCGCCAAAGGTCAATATCGGTAGTTGCAAAACTCAAAAGCACTTTATTATCTGATATACGCTTCACTTCAATATTATAAGTTCCATGCGTATCGTACTTCACCTTTTCGGTAACCTGTACCCATGCGCCTTTAAAATCAGCCAGTGGCACGCTGGTTAACACTCCCTTACTGCTTTGTTTTGATGCGCCGGTATGAATTATCTCCATCATATCGGGTGTGCCGTATCTGGGGGTTAAGGTTATCAAGGGAGCGCCCGCATCGCCATCGCCTGCCTTTATCTGGTGTATATGGGTAAAGGTAGGCTGTGCCTTAAAGTTGCTATCTAACTTAAACTTCCACTGGTAAACAACCGTTTTGCCGAGTTCACCCTTTACCTTTTTTTCGGAAGGCCCGTAAGTTTTTATTTCGTTACGCTGCCTGTCAAAGCTTTTGCAGCGATCATTGTCAAGCGTGGCATGGATATGAAAAACAAACACCCAGGCTTTAAGTTCACTATCATAATCCTCGGTGATGTGTTGTACCGGGTGTATACAATCGGGCACTTCATATGCCGTACCGCCCAATACCTGGCTAATGTGCTGATAGGCATCTTCGTTACCACCATTAGCTTTAAGTATCACCTGGGCATGCATAGCGCTTGCCATAAAACAGGCAATAATGAAAATATACAGTTTTTTCAGTTTTAGTTGATTCATAGTTGTTTTGATAGGTATCTGATGCTCAATAGTATCAATTATCCGTTATGCATTTTTAAGCGGCATTGGCTTTTTATTAGCACAATTTTTACTTCGAAGGCATCACAACAACATATAGGTTGCGTACCGATTTCAACCCACAGTTAAAATAACTTAATAATAGGCTAAAACGGAATAGTTATGGGCAAGGAGCTTGTGTTAATTTTATAAAGCCAATTAACTAAATAATAACATCCACTGCGGTATCTGATAAGATATTGCAAGTCAACACTTTGTATCGATAACAAAAATGTTAGCACAACTACCTGATGAAGACCTTTTTAAGTTATTAAAGAACAGCGATACAAAAGCATTCGAAGAGCTTTATAACCGCTATTGGGCTATCTTGTTGGATGCCTCTTACAGGCGCGTAAAATCCAGGGAAGCTGCCAAAGAAATTGTCCAGGAATACTTTTTAGATCTTTGGAAAAAGAGGAACACAACCGTAGCGCCTGCCTGTGTTGCAGCCTACCTTAAATCGTCAATACGATATATGGTTATCGCACATTATCATCGCGAGTGTAAGGATAAAGTTTATAACCAGTACGTTCATCTAAAGACCCATTACGACCATAGTACCCAGCATGAAATTGAGCTGCGCGACTTACAATTAAACTTAAACCAGGGTATTGAGTTGCTTCCTTTAAAATGCCGCGCCGTATTTGAACTGAGCCGCAAACAATACCATACCAATAAACAGATAGCGCACCAATTGGGTATATCCGAAAAAACGGTTGAAAACCACCTCACCAAAGCTTTAAGATTTTTAAAGGGGCATTTAAAAGAGTTTGTTGCCGTTGTTGCCGCAGGCATAATCTGTTCCTTGCCTTTCATCTTATAATAATGGGCCGAGAATGCCCATCTCAAAAAATATTTTTCAATGAAGTAGGGGGTTAAAGGTCTGTATACTCACTATCCTATTATAAACCAATTATATTTTAATTTCCCGTTAACCAAATGAAAGAAGATTTCCTAAAGGAATTGCTTGATAAGTATTTGCGCGGCGAATGCTCTGCTGATGAAATACAGGTTGTAGAAGACTGGTATCATTCTTTTGAACGGGACGAAGGTTTGCTGGAGCAATTACCCGCTGATGATCGTACGCTGCTCAAAAATCAAATGTTGCAGCACATTAAACATGCCATGCAAACAGAAGCCGTGGCCCTGCATCATCCGCACAGGGTAAAACCCCGTTTAAAAACTATCATATTTTCTTTATCCGCTATAGCCGCGGTATTGTTTGCAGGGTTCCTCATTATCGTTTATATCCAAAACACGCGCTTATCGCAAACGGTACATCACTGGGCCAACGAAGTTGTTATAAGCAATACATCAAAAGCAATTACGCAAAAAACACTACCCGATGGCAGCACGGTTTGGTTAAGCCCGGGCACAGTTTTAAGATACGGCAAAACCTTCGCGGCACAAAACCGTGAAGTAGCCATGACAGGCGATGCCTTTTTTGATGTGGTTAAAAACCCGCAACGCCCTTTTGTTATTTACAGCGGTAAGGTAACTACCAAAGTTTGGGGAACCAGTTTCAAGGTTAACGCGGCCGATGATCAGCCCGCTGCCTGCGTATCTGTTTTAACCGGTAAAGTTTCGGTAAGTATGGCTCCGGACTTTGAACATGCACTTAAAAAAGCATTTGGTTTTACCGGCAATACAAACCAGGTAATGCTATTGCCCGGCCAGCAAGGTACTTACCTGAAAGCACGGAACCTGCTGAAAAGCAATAAAATTAATGACAGCGCCACACTGGGCCTGTGGCAAAAAGCAAACGTATCGTTCAATAACTCGGCGCTTAAAAATGTCATCGGGATATTAAATAAAACCTTCAGTGTTGAGATCTCAACCAACGATCCGGCATTGGAACGTTACCACATACGCGCCGATTTTACCGATAAAAACCTGCCCGACATTTTAGAGATACTACACTTATCCATGAACATTGCCTACAGCATTTCAGGCAACCATATTGTACTCCAAAAATCAACCAATTAACAACCACTAACCACAAAAATTATGAAGAAATGATTACGTAAAACCGCCGATTAAACAAAAAGTCCTGAAGTGTTGCGAGCACTCCAGGATTTGAATCATCACCCTGCACCAGCTTAGCTGCACGGGTGTTTTGTCTCAGTTTTCACGAAAAAAGAAACATTTAAATGTATGAAAAAAATTATATCATCTTTTGATATTATCCAGACCATGAAAGTAACGTTGACACAGCTTTTTTTAATGGTTACCATTTGCAGCATATCGTTTGCAAATACAACCCGGGCCCAGGCAACGCTCGACAAGGTAATAAGTATATCGGTTAACCATGTGAGTATGCATGAGGCCATTGCCTTAATTGAAAAAAAGGCCGCTACAAAATTTGTTTACAGCGAAACCTTTGTACCTGTTGAGCAATCAGTAACACTCAGCATGACCGGGCAAAAGCTCAGCGCGGTTTTAAACGAGTTATTTAAAAACGCTGGCATTACCTATGCGCTTTACAACGACGTAATTATACTTAAAAAGGCAGAGCACAAACAGCCGCCGGCCACTGTTACAGACAAGGCTGCTGTTGTAGCAGCTGTTCCGGTTACAGGTGTAGTTACCGATTCAAAAGGCGAGCCTTTAATTGGTGTGAGCGTAAAAGTGAAAGGCAGCAGCATAGGCACGGTAACAGATGTGAATGGCAAATTTACCATAAACGTGCCCGACGATAAAGCCATATTGGTTTTTAGCTATATTGGTTTTATTCCGACCGAAAAAGTTGTTGGTGCCGAACGGAAATTCATTGTTGCATTATCAGAAAATGCCACCAATTTAAATGAGGTGGTAATTACCGGTTATGGCGAGGCTGTTAAAAAGAGCGACCTGACGGGTTCTATATCAAGCATCAGCGCTAAACAAATTGAAGAGCGCCACCCGGTTAACCTGATAGATGCTTTACAGTCGCAAGCCTCGGGGGTATTGGTAATGAACGATTCGGGCGAACCCGGTGCCACCGGATCCATACAGATACGCGGCGGCTCTACGTTTTCGAGCGCGGGTAACTCACCTCTGTATGTTATTGATGGTATTTTGAGCCAGTCGGCCGATAACGTAAACCCTAACGATATCCAGTCGATAGAGGTATTAAAAGATGCCGCTTCTGCTGCAATTTATGGGTCGCAGGCTGCAAACGGCGTTATCCTGATCACCACCAAAAAAGGAGTAGTTGGCAAGCCGCTGATAGCCGGACAATACTCGCATATTTTTGGAACCATGGCGCATAAGCTGGAGCAGCCTAACTCGCGCGACCTGCGTATCGAGCGCACCCTGTACAACGGCAAAGCGCCAAGCACGGCATCTACTACCAACGACTCGCTGAACGTGGTATTTAACTCTGATAATGATAACCAGGATGTGATTACCCGCCTGGCTAACCGCGATATCATGGATTTTAGCGTGAGTGGCGGCGAAAAAGGACTGACCTATTATTCGAGCCTGCGTTATATTAATGATAACGGATTGATAGTTAACAGCTTTTCGAAAACCTTGCAGGCAAGGTTCAATTTAGATTACCAGGTATCACCTAAATTCAAATACTCCAACAGGTTGTCTTTCGGTTACAATACTAACAACAACATTAACGAGGGCAATACCATAAACCAGGCTTTTCAGCGGCCATCAAACCTGGCCCTTTATTATCCTGATGGTACCCTTACCGGGTATATTAGCGGCAGGCGTAACCCGCTTTCTGTCGCGCTTTTAGAGGTTAATACTACCAATACGTATAACGGCGATGTATTTAACCAGATAGAATATACCATTAGCAAAGACCTGCGCTTTACCAATAATTTCGATTTTGGCTTATCAATACCACATAATGTGTTCTTCGATCCGAAACTATTGAGCAGTTCATCACCAACCATTAACGGTGGTAAAGAAAGCTTTGCCGTAAACACCAACTGGGCCTACCAGGGCTTTTTAAATTACAGTAAAAAGCTGGGTAAATACAGTACCGTAACTGCCGTAGCAGGGGTAAGTGCCGAAAAGATCCGCAATAGCAGCTTTAAAATAGCAGGCTCAAACTACTCGAACGAAACTATTTACACCTCCAACGGGGTTGGCAATATTGATTTAACCAATACAGGTACTGATGCAGGTGCGTCGGCGCGCGAGTCATTTTATGCACGCGCGGGGTATGGCTATAAATCAAGATATATTTTTAGCGCGGTGTATCGTAAAGACGGTTCATCAAAGTTTGGTTCATCAAACCAGTTCGGTGATTTTTATGGCGGTGCGATAGCATGGCGTTTTTCCGACGAAAAATTCATGTCGGGCATTCACTCCTGGTTAACCGATGCCAAACTGAGGTTAAATTATGGCCAGGTAGGTAATGACCGTATCAAAGATTACTCAAACATCTCTATTTATACCGTTGGCTCATCATTTTACAATGGTGTAAACGGTGTGGTACCAAGCAGCCAGTTTGGCAATACCGGTTTGCAATGGGAAACCAACATCCAAAAAAACATAGGCCTCGACCTGCAGTTTTTTGATGGCCGCATAAATTTAACTACTGACTATTATCAGAAAACAACAAAAAACCTGCTATATCAACGTAATATCCCGGTTGAAACAGGCTTCAATTCTCAATATGTAAACGTTGGCGACATCAGCAACAGAGGAATTGAGTTTTCAGTAAGTGGCACCCCGGTTTCAACTAAAAAGTTTTCATGGAATGTAAATGCTACCCTATCTGTTGAACGCAATACGGTTAAGAGTCTTTACAACGGGCAAACATTTTTAGCTTCATCAGGCGGAGCTACTTACCTGGTACAGGAAGGTGGCCGTATAGGCGATTTTTATGGCTATAAAGGCCTTGGCGTTTATCAGTACGACGCATCAAACGCATATGATGATAACTGGAACATGCTGACCCCGCAAGGTGTATCTGCCGATGGCAAAACGGCTACAAGTTATACCATTAACGGGCAAACCTATACCGGCACGGTACACCACATGTATTCTTCGGGCAGCGCGCTGTTGCTTGGCGGCGATATGATCTTTGAAAACGTAACCAGGGACAGTATTATTAATGATAAAGACAGGCAGATAATTGGCAACGCACAGCCATCTTTTTATGGCGCCATAATAAACACATTTACCTACAAACAGTTTACTTTATCATTCACGCTGAACACCGTTTGGGGTGGCAGCATTTATGATAGCCCGCGCCAAACGCTCGATAACCTGGCAACATCGGGCATTGTGGCCGATAACAATACCACTTATAATTCGTGGAAAAAGCAGGGCGACATTACCGACATCCCATACATGGGCCGTAAAAACTCGGTAGCCAATTTCCCGGGAACTCAAACACGCTTTTTAGAGGACGCTTCGTTTATAAGGCTCAGCTACGCGCGCTTATCCTACAATTTACCTAAAGCCATAGCTACCAGGATAAAGATGAAAAATATTGGGGCCTATATTTATGGTTCCAATTTAATGACCTGGACCAATTACACCTGGTATGACCCTGAGTTTTCTACAAGCAATGCGCTTACTCCGGGTAATGATAACGGCCGCTACCCACGCCGAAGAGAAGTTGGACTTGGCTTAACTATTAATTTTTAATATGATTTTTATGAAGAAGATTTTAAATATCACCCTCGTAATGCTGCTGTTATCGCTATTTAGCTGCACAAAGCTTTTGGATCAACCCCCATTGAGCCAGTTGTCGAGCAGTAAATTCTGGCAAACCGCTGATGACGCAAAAGCAGGCATAGCCGGAATGTATGACGGTTTGCAGGATATGTTTAACACACAATACATTTATTGGGGCGATGGCCGCAGCGATAATTTAACTTACCACCCTACCTATAACGATGGGTTGCCGCTTGCGCTCAATGCATTAACACCCAGCACAACCGGAAGCGATTGGACGCTGGTTTACGCAACCATAAGCCGCGCCAATTTTGCCATAAAATACATACCTACCATAGGTGGGATAGATCCCATACAATCAAAAGATTATCTGGCGCAGGCCTACGCTATTAGGGCATACTGTTATTTTTGGCTGATACGCATATGGGGAAATGTACCTGTTTGGACAACGCCGTATGAAGACCCCAATGCCGATCCGTATATGGGGGTAACTGCCGGGGCTGATGTGGTAAGCAATGTGATCCTACCCGATTTGTTGAAAGCTTATGACCTGTCTGACCGTAGCGCCAACGTTGTTTGGAATGTTAACACCGGCGGTATTGCTGCCATGTTAATGGATGTTTATATGTATAACCATGATTATACCAACGCGCTGCTTTGGTGCGATAACTTGTTTAAGCTTAACCGTTACAGCCTGGAAACTACAGCCAACTGGAAGAACAATTTTATAGCTCCAACAAATACCAAAGAATGTATATGGAGCTTAAATTGGGATTTTAATGTTGACGGTGGTAACAAAACATCCACACAAATTGGAGCCGGCGATACCAATAGTGACTTTGCTGTCGACCCGGCCATTTATAGCTATTATACCACAACAACAGCCGATATACGGGGTGCGCAAACCATCGATTTTAAACCATCCGGCCATGATAAGATTTTGAAGTACTATGCAGTTAACCTGGACAAAACCGGCAACCAGATCTATCCAACTTCTTCAATGGCAAACCTGCTGTTTCCGCTTTATCGCCTTGCTGATATTTATCTGATGCGGGCCGAAGCTTTAAACCGTACCGGCGACCTGCCAAACGCGCTTATTTACCTGAATAATGTGCACACCCGCGCAGGCCTGCCGGCATACAAAGCTACCGACTTTGCCAATGCCGACGCGATGCTATATGGCGTGCCTACGCTGAACGGCGGCTTTAGCGGTATATTAAAGGAACGCCAGTTAGAGCTTTTCTGCGAAGCTAAACGCTGGTTTGACCTGCAACGTACCGGCACTGCCATCAGCACTATGGACCCAATTATTAAGGTAAGGCAGGTGGCTAAAGGTTTCCCTCCAACCGGCTTTGGTGTAGCTACTAAAATATTCTGGCCAATAAACCAGAATGTACTTAACGCTAATACAAAGCTAACCCAAAACCCACCGTATTAAACCAGCAACTTAAAGCTATTAAAAAGATGAAAAGCATAAAAAATTTAACCATATGGGTTGTCCTGGCAGGCGTAGCCTTAGCCACATCGGGCTGCCTTAAATATCAAAAAAACGCAGAATATACACCCTACGTGCTCGACCCACATATTAATAAAACCGCCTACCAATATATTAAGGACAGGAGTTATAACTATGCCGGTAAAGACACCATATTTAAGCTGATGCGTCAGGCTATAGAGTATTCGGGTATCGACACTAATGAATACCTTAAACCCGACCGTACGTTTATACTGTTACATAACGATGCTATTTTACGTACAACAGTGGTAAACAAAGTACCTACACCAACCGCCGACTGTTATTTTGGCAAATACCTGGTGAATGGTAAACCGGCTACAAAATGGAGCGATTACCCTAAAGACCAGGTAAAAAACTACCTGCTTTATTTAATTGTACAGGGGGCCTATTCGTTCGATAACCTTACGCCAAATAACGTTACCGCAAATACGCTGCAACCGCAGAACTATGATCCGTTAAATCCGCAGTCTATCATGCTGCTCAGGGTTAACGATGACCAGAACTTCCCGATACGGTTGAACGACTTTTCGGGCTCGGTAAGCTATGTTACTGTACGCACCACCAATATATTGGCCACCAATGGCGATATACAGGTGATTGACCGGGTTCTGTTCTATCAAAAAATTTAATCAACAAACATTTACCTATGTTTTAACCGGTGCCTACTTGGGTACCGGTTTTTTTATTTCATAGCTCTCTCTTAATGTCAGCGGCTATCGCTTTATCCGGTTTACGATTATTCGTGAAGGCATGAATTGATCTTATTGCGGCAATATTCTACAATAACTATTTATACCGGTTTGATAATGCTTTTTGACCTATCTAAATCCGAATGAATAATATTTCACAAAAAATTGCTTTTCTAAATAAATAGTTTAATATTTATAACACTTAAATAAGTGACAAAAGTGCCGGTTTTAAGTGTGTAATGACTGTTTCCCCCTGTTGTGCACTGGCCCTGTAAATTTTTCAGCATATAATAATATTTTTCAAGATGAGAAAAATCTTCATCATGGCATTGCTGTGCATAAAGGTGAACTCATCAACACGTTATCGAAAAAAAGATAAAGATCAGTTTATAATACCCGAAGCATATTTATGAAGTATAAATTTACCCGACCAAGAAAGATAGCCACTGCCCTGTTGATATTATGGAGCTATAATATGCTTTCGCCCGCGGTTTGTTATGCACTTACATCGGGCCCGGTACAGCCCGAAACCAAAGGTTTCCAGCCAGCAGGCGTATCTGATATGGTTGATCTGCAAACGGGCGATTTTAAATACAATATACCCTTGCTTGATATTGACGGATATCCCATTAATCTTAATTATCAATCGGGCGTGGGTATGGATGACGAGGCAAGTTGGGTAGGCCTGGGCTGGAGTTTAAACCCCGGCGCTATTAACCGCCAGCTACGGGGTGTACCCGACGATATGGCTGGCGATGATGTAGTAACAGAGCATTATACCAGGCCTAAGGTAACAATAGGGGGCACGGTAACTTTTAAAACATCATTTTGGGGCAATGGCTTAGTAGAGGGATCTTTTACCGCGGGTGTATTTAATGATAATTATACAGGCATAGGGGCGCAGGTTGGTGCCAATGCCGGTATGTCTTTTAGCCTGGCTAACGACGGGGCCTTAACCGCAGGCTTGGGAACAGGCGTTACATCAAACACCTCCAGCGGGGTAGACTTATCGCCCTATGTAAATTTAAGCCTGAAAAACCAGGTTAATGACAATATGACCACCTCTGCGGGGTTAAGTGCATCATTAGGCTACAATACCCGTTCGGGTATGAAGAACCTTACATTAGGGAGCAGTTTTGGTGTAACCGGGGTTAAAAAGGACCAGTACTATATAAATGCGACGGATCCTATTTCTGCCCCACTTAATATTACTGTGTCCGTAGAAAAAGGGGGTAGCGGCAGCGCCAATTATAGTATAGGAGGAGGAACAATATCTTACAATACAGAACCCATTAACCCCAGGATCACTGTCCCCTATCAAACGCATTATGGGTCGTTTAGTTTAGATGGCGGTGGCTCGGTGTTGGGCACCTATATAGCGGGTGGCATTACCGGTTACAAAAGCGTACGCGAAGTTATTGACCTGCAGCATACCAACCATGCCTATGGTTTTTTGTATGCCGAGCGTGGCAAATACCAGCAGGATGCCGTAATGGATTTTACCCGCGAAAAGGAAAACCCCATTATTAAAGATCTGCCAAATCTGGCATTGCCCGTTCAAACACCCGATCTGTTCACTTATACCAGCCAGGGCGGCAGCGGCCAATTCAGACTGTATCGCGGCGGTACCGGTGCTTTTTTTGATAGCGAAGCACAAGATGTTTCGAACGTTACTACCTTAGGTATTGAGCTGGGCTTTGGCTTATACTTTCACGGCAGTGCCGATCTTTTCAGGCAAAGCACTACAAATACCACCCGCAAATGGGCGGGTAATGCTTATCTTAAAAAAGGAGATTTCCAAAATTCATCAACTGTTAACCCCGGGGCCGACCATGTTTATTTTAAACAGGTTGGCGAAAAAAACGTAGACGACCCGGCCATTACTAATCTTTTATACGGAACACGCCCTTTGGCTGTTAACGTTTCGGAAAGGCTTATAAACTCAGCAGACAGGCCGGAAGCATATGCAAGCTTTCGCGATAGCACTTCTTCCACTTTACCGGCTTATCCTATTGTTAAAAATACCCGCCAGTTAAAACGGACCGTTATATCATACCTTACGGCGAAGGAGGCGGATGCTGCCGCGTTGGAAAAGAAGATCATATCATACCCCGTTAATGACAGCTCTGTTTTTCACGCCTCTACCCCTTTAGCAAAACCTGTTGCTGATCCCACGATCGATAGAGTGAGCGGAGTGCGGAAAGAGCATCATATATCAGAAATCACCGTGACGGATGATGGCGGAAAAAGATCGGTATATGGCATCCCGGTATATAATTTAAAGCAGGAGGAATATTCTTTTGCCATTGGCGCGGCCGGGTACGATTATAGCATTGTACCTGGCTCGTACAACCAGGTTAGTTTTAATCCTTCCGGCCAGCTGGGATATTATAAAGGGATCGATTACTATTACCATAAAGACAGCCAGCCTGCATATGCTACCAGCTATTTACTCACCGCCATACTATCGCCCGATTATGTGGATAAAACAGGGGACGGCATTAGCGATGATGATTTAGGTACCGCTATCAAATTCAATTACTCTAAACTGCCTTATATCTACAAATGGCGCACGCCTTACCAAAACGCAACGCTGAACAGATCTCTTTTGGCTGATGCCGATGATGATAAGGCCAGTATTGTATATGGCGAAAAGGAAATATGGTACGTACATTCTATAGAATCGAAAACCAAGATCGCTTACTTTATTACCAAAGACAGGCAGGACGGTCTTGGGGTTAATGATTGGACAGGCGGCCAGGATGCAACGCATAAACAAAAATGCCTGACCGAAATTCGCCTGTATTCAAAAGCGGATATGACAAGGCCGATTAAAGTGGTACGTTTTGAATATAAATATGAATTATGCCCCGGCATCCCAAATTCTTTGGCTGGTGGAAAACTAACCTTAGCCAAGGTATATTTTACTTATGGAAATTCGGACAAAGGTAAAAACCACCCTTACATTTTTGATTATAGCCAGGTAGTTTCGGGCACTGCTCCGGTTCATTATTCCAATATGAGCACTGATAGGTGGGGAACCTATAAATCGCCTACAATTAATCAAAGCACACCTTTTGACCTGCAAAACGATGAGTTTCCATATACCGTTCAGCGTCGGGACACTACGGATAAAGCCGCCGCGCTCTGGCATTTAAATCAAATTAAATTACCAACCGGTGGCGTTATCAATGTTACCTACGAATCTGGCGATTACGCTTATGTGCAGGATAAAAAGGCTATGGCCATGTCACAGGTGCTCGCACTGGTTAATACATCCGGCGGGGTTGTTGACCAGGACCATCTTGCAAATGCTTCGGGTATACGGGTTGCCATCGACGGTAATCTTAAGCCGCCCACGGGTGCCGACCAGAAGGCATGGTTTAAAAGATACTACCTCAGCGGATCAGATCATATTTACACCAAACTGTACATCAGGGTAGCCACAAATCTGAGCAATCCCAAAGGCCAGGAATGGGATTTTCTACCTTGTTATGCCGAGATCAACAGCGTTCACTTTAATTCGGATAATACCGCCGATGTTATTTTTACCGACAGGACCGATAGCGATAACCGCGGCACAGTTACCGCTAATCCCATTGTAATGGCAGCATGGCAAAAGATGAAGGAGGAGTATCCGCGCTATGCGTACCCCGGTTTTGATACCCGCGACCCTAACGGGAATATCCTGAAATCGGTAGTGGCCACAGTAACTGCTATTGCAAATGCCTTCGGAAATCTCCGGGAGCTTCAACAGAATTTTTATCAAAAGGCAAAAAACAGGGGTTATGCCAACCAGGTGCAATTAGGCAAAAGTATGGTAAGGTTAACCAAAACCGATGGCTTTAAATTAGGTGGCGGTACCCGGGTAAAAAAGATACAGATTAGCGATAGCTGGAATACCATGAGTGGCAGCGGTTCTGCCGCAGCATATGGCCAGGCTTATGATTATACAACAGTTGAAGATGGTAAAATTATCAGCAGCGGAGTTGCCGCGTATGAGCCATCTGTAGGGAATGATGAAAATCCGTTAAAACAACCTGTAACCTATACCGAACACAGGGCGGGTGGCCTGGATAACTATTATGATATGGAGAAACCTTTTGGTGAATCATTCTTTCCTGCACCAACGGTAGCCTATAGCAAAGTCACGGTCCGTGATCTGAACAAAAGCGGGCAGGCGGATGCCTTCCCGCAAACAGGGTATATTGTAAATGAGTTTTATACCGCCAAAGATTTCCCGGTACAGGTACATGTGTTACCCATTAAAGCTCCCGAAAATGCTCCACATCAAACATATAATATGTTTGAAACAAATAGTATCGACGAGCTATGGATGTCGCAGGGATACAGTATAGAATTAAACGACATGCATGGTAAACCTAAAGCAACGCGTGTATTTAACCAATCAGGCTCCGAGATATCTTCAACCGAGTATAGCTATAATGCTACACCAATTAACGGGAACGAGTTCAAATTAAAAAATGTAGTGAATGTTATTAAGCCCGATGGCACTATTGACCCTAATCGGGTTATTGGTCGGGATATTGAATTTTATACAGATTTCAGGGAGCAGGAAACCGTTAATGACGGGCATACCTATAACGCCGGTATAAATATGATACCGGGTATTTTTTTCTTACCGATGGGCTTTTTACAAAATCCAATCAATTCCAATTATGAGTATAAATTATTCCGGTCGGCATGCGCGGTAAAAGTGGTGCAGTATTTCGGCATTATCGATAAGGTAATAAAAAAGCAAAATGGATCAACCATAACTACAGAAAATATAGCCTACGATGGTTTAACCGGCGAAGCATTGATTACCCGCACCCAAAACGAGTTTGACAAAGATATCTATTCGGTTAACCTGCCTGCTTACTGGGTTTATAATGGCATGAGCGGGGCCTATCAAAACCAGGGTGTATTGATGAGTGGTTTTACAACAGACAGCAATGGAAAGATCACCGGCAGCTACCAGAGCTATCTGCACGGTGGCGATGAAATTGCCGACATAGAAACAGGTACGCCATATTGGGTAATTGATAATGAATCGTCGGCCAACACAAAAAAGCTGATAACCCGATCGGGGACGCTTGTAAAAGGTTATACCCCCACAGGCTATGTTAAGATCATCCGTTCAGGGTATCGTAATATGCTGGGCGCGGGTACCAGCAGCATTGTATCCCTAAACAACCCTATTGTTAGCGGCCATTTGCAAATAACCGCCGGAACAGACCTCACGGCCATGCAGGTGATCAATGCTTCGGCAAGCACTTTTGATGAGAGCTGGAATGTGAATAAGGTATGCCAGCAAAATACCGCGCTGACGGAGCAAGGCATGGAAGCCTTGGCTCATTATTCAAATAATGTGCCTGTAACTGCAAAGATCCAAACTACCCCGGGAGGAACACCATCAAATTATTCAAGTACATTTTGGTCTAATTCTGTAAACCGGGCCGGTATTCAACTCCTTACTGATAATGGTTATGACACACATTATGCAGGGTTTGGTTTCGAAAAATGCATTGATGTAGATGCGACCAAAACTTATTATTTAGGATTTTGGACTTCAGGAGCAGCTAAAATAAAAATTGACGGAGCGATAGTAACAACTACTACTTCAGGCTCATTGGGAGCCTACTGGACAGTTATACCTGTTACCAGCTATTTAAGTTCGGGGAGCCATCATCAATTATATGTTGAAAATATTGACAATGCGCTATATGCCGGATTGATCAGTTTAGAAATATATCAGAACTCAGGCACCGACCTGACCGGCTCTGCCGATAATGGCAGCAATCTGAATGTCCTGTTTTCCACTGCCACGTTATCAGGGCATACCGATGTTCAGCAGTTTTTGATCGACTATTCGACTTTTAATCATCACTATCATTATTTAAACGCTTATGGTAATCCACCTGATGTGTGTGGTGGATTAGGTGTGGTAAACCCGTATGTACAAGGATATCTTGGCAACTGGCGTCCGTATCAAACTTTGGTGTATCAGCAAAGCCGCAACTATAATGATATTTTTAACCCGGCTAAAAAAGGTATCGAAGTAAGCAAAGCAGGTTATATTAATAGTTTTTATTCTTACTGGAAATATAACTCAGGCTGGGTGCCAAATACCAGTGCTACACGCTGGGTTACTGCCAACACCGTTACCCAATATGATAAATACGGGCAGCAATTAGAAAACAGGGATGCCCTGAACCGGTACAGCGCGGCCAAATTTGATTTTAACGGGGAGTTGCCTTCTGCCGTGGCATCAAACGCGATGAACCGCGAAATATATGCGGCTGCCTTTGAAGATACCAAATTCATGCCTGGCGATACCACTGCCGATACCTGTAATGTGCATGATTTTATTGGAACAATATCGCATGCAGGTATTAAAACGATGGTTAATGCCAATTTATCCCATACGGGTAATTACGCGGTTACCTTGCCTGCCGGAGGTATTACACTAAGCACACTTGTGCATAGCCGTTTGCAAAAAACGCTTACTCCTTTAACATTAGATGCCAGCAAGCAATACATTACCCGCGATAGCACAGGTTTATATCCTAACGGTTTTGAGCCTTATCCCGGTAAGAAGTATATTTTTAACGCCTGGGTAAAAGATAGCGATCCGCATTTGCCCGTGCTTCATGTCAGCCTTAAGGCTAACGCCGTTGATATTCCTTTAAAGTGTAAGGCCATTGTTGAGGGCTGGAAACTGGTTGAAGGCACTATTGATCTGGCCGCTATTGGAGCTACAACGGGCTTAAACATAGCTTTGGCACCAACCTCGGGAACCATTTATGTGGATGATATCCGTATCCATCCTTTCGACGCGCATATGAAAACGTATGCTTACGATGATAAAACACTTCGCTTAATGGCCGAGCTTGATGAGAACGGTTTCGCTACATTCTATGAATATGATGATGAAGGGCTATTGGTAAGAGTAAAAAAAGAAACCGAACGAGGTGTAATGACATTGAAAGAAAGCCGCTCATCTTATAAAAAAGCTACACCATGATATCAGGAAAAATAAAAATATTAACAGTTGGAGTGGTATTAATGCTGACCGCCATGATAGCATGGTCAATGCGCAATAAGTTGTTGTATAAAGCAAGCACGCCGGTACATCACGCCAAAATAGCAAAGAGCGATTCGGTTGAGAGGATAACTTATGATACGCTGTTGCTAAAAAAGTTTGCCGACATAAGCAGGGCGTTCAATGTACAGAAAGACGTGGTGACATATTCGGGAGTTTTGAGTATTAACGATGGCGCTGATAGTACAGGCAATGTAAAAGCGCTCAATTTCTATTATAGCCGTAACGGCAATAATTACTATTATAAAAACGGCAGTACCGAAACGCTGAACGCGCAGGGAATTTACCTATACATTGAGCACGACCATAAACGGGTACTTATTGCAAAACAAAAAGAAGTACCGGTTGCGCCGCTGCCGGATATGAGTAATGTAACAGATAAACTACAATCGGAACGTTACCACCTGGTTGATAAAAAGAACGGCGGGTACGAAACCATAGCCCTAATAAATGAACATCACATTTCCTGTAAAGAGTATGCGATAACTTTTGATACACTCCATCACCAACTGAATACGGTGGTAACGCGGCTAAGTTGTTTTGCAGATCCGCTTAACAAAAAGAAAGATAGAGTGATCAGCATGAAGATGAACCTGTACGAAAGCAGATCTGATGCGGGTAATTTCCCTGATAAAAGTAACACGATTTTGAAAGATGGGAATAGCTGGAAATTAACGGCAAAGTATAGCAATTATGAATTGATCAGTTTACCGTAAGCAATTACAAATGAAATTGAATTTATACCGACATATTGTATTACTGCTTGTGGCAATGCTATTCACTTTAATGGCCGGACGCGCTATGGCAGCTATTGAAACCCACTCTAATTATAAAAAGGGGGCCATACATGCGGGCGATACTTTATCTGTTACCGATGATAAATTTACTACTGCACACTGGCTTACGCTGCGCAACCTGTCGGTAACAGATGTGATCAGTTTCCGCATGCTGGATTCGGTATATATGAATTATACGTTTACCACCAATATCCAGTTAAGACTGCAATATTATACCGATCCTTCGCAAACCAGCCCTTATAAAGATACTACCATTAATCTTTCGGTTAACTATTCGCCGGGACAGGGAACAACCTATAAAGGTTTGGATACCCATTCATTTTCGGGCGCATATCGCATTTTACTAACGGTGATCAGCATCAGCAGCCCGCAGATAGGTAGTGCATTACCTGCATCGTACCAGTTGGGTGCCAGCATGACCATCAACCGCAAATATAATTTCAGTCCGGGTGCTGTTATCGCGCCACAGCGCTTATCTGTAGGGGCGGCCAATCAGTTGCATTTGTTCTGGAATCACCCGGAAGGGGCCGAAGAGTTTGATGTGGAGTGGACCACCGTAAATAACGGCAATCCCTATTGGGGTACGATCAGCGCGGCGGCGAATGGAACATCATCTCCTGATGATAACACCATGAACCAGATATTCCGCAATAACTCCAGCAGGTTAACTACGCCAAATGATAGCTGTACGTTATCTATGCTATCGAACGATAGCTTTATACTGGTGCGTATCCGACAGGTGCAGGATACGGTTGGCGGTTTCAGGATGGAGGGCGACTGGAACTATAAACAGGTTGGCGGTACCAACTATGCCATCTGGCCATTAAACTGGAACGAACCCAATTTAAACTGGCAATACTCGGCAGCGTTTGCCGAGGAGGGCAAAAAGAAAGAAGTGATCAGTTATTTTGATGGGTCGTTACGTGGCAGGCAAACGGTAACTATTAACAATACAGATAATGTTGGCGTGGCACAGGAAAACGTTTATGACGAGTTTGGACGCGCGGCAGCCAGTATTTTACCTGCCCCATTTGCCGATACTACGGGGAATGTGCATCTGCATTATGTCAAAAATTTTAACCGGAATACCACTAACGCGCCCTATAGCTTTATTAATATTGGAACAGGTACATTGTGCGAGCCCAACCCTGATTCTTTGAGCACCAACTCTGGGGCATCAAAATACTATTCGGGGCAAAATTCATTTATTAATGCAAAATTATACAATAGCTATATTCCTGATGCCGGTGGTTACCCGCTATCGGTAACGCAGTATACTGCTGATAACACCGGGCGCATTAAAGTGCAGGGCGGGGTGGGCAAAATGTTCCAACCCGGCAAAAACTACCCGAGCTACACTACTAAATATTATTACGGTAAACCGGAACAGTGGGAACTTGACCAACTGTTTGGTAACGATGTTGGCTATGCCGAGCATTACCTTAAAAATATGGTGATGGATGCCAACGGGCAGATCAGCATCAGCTACCTGAACGCAAGCGGCAAAACCATCGCCACGGCTTTAAGCGGCCAGGCACCCGGAATGCTGGATACGCTTACCTCCTACTCATCGCGTACACAAACCCAAAATACAACGCTGTTAAAGCCCGGCCAGTTTAGCTTTGATGCTACTGCCTTAAAGCTGCGCGCAACTACCACCTACCTGGCATCGGTAAAGGATACCAACGCCTTGTTAAAATATAATATACAGACGCTGGCCAGCCATTACCCCGGCGGGGCCTTCTCTATATGCAGCAGTTGCTATTACGAGATGACCATAAAAGTGGTTAATGCCTGCGGCGATACGACAAAAGTAGGCCATATGCCGGTTAAGATAGGTTCGGCGGATACGGCGGCGTGTATTAGCACCGCTTTATATACCGATAGCGTGCGGGTGAAATTTGCCGAAGTGGGTGAGTACTACGTTAGCTTTGAGTTTGCACTGAACAAGAATGTTATTGAAGACTATGTTGACAATTTTGTAAAGAAAGGCACAGCCAACGGCTTTTTACGCAAGGAGTTCAGCTTTATACGCCCGTACCTGGATTCGCTGGATTTTTCGGGTTGCCTTGGCGATTGCAGTGTTTGCGTGAAGAACCTGGGCACCAAAACCGACTTTACCCAAATGTTTGCCAAAGAGTTGCTGGCCATGCAGGTAGAGCCGTCGGCATTAACCGATATCGCCTATACAAGCTGGGTGAGCCATAAATACGACAGTTTAAAAACCGTATGCGACACGCTGCAGGCTCATTGCGACATGGGGCCGTGCAACAAGGTACAATCAGAAATGGAGCAGGATGTATCGCCGGGCGGGCAATATGCTTTGTTCGCACCGGATGGCACCGCGCTTGAAACCGGTATGAACGTGTTGTACATTCATTATAATAATGGCGACTGGCGTACAGATTTCCCCGTAAAGGCAGCTACCGACACGGTGTATTACCAACAAGACCTGGTTACCCGCAGTGATGGCTCGGTAACATCGCCGTATGACGCGGGCTTCCAGCTGGCCGATATGATTAAGTATTGGAAGCCTGAATGGGCCGTAAAGTTTTTGAAGTATCACCCGGAGTATTGCAAACTACAGTTTTGCAATAGTATGAGTACTTATGAGAATTGGGACCTGGGTGTAAAAACCTTTGTTGACTCGGTAGCTAAGATACCAACCAGCCACTTAACATACGGGCTTAATTACGACCATAACAATGCCGACTGGTTGTTGGCTGCCGACCCTTTCTTTAAAACAGGCGCACCGGGCGAGCATTTAAAGCCTATTATACGCAATGACCTGCTGAACTATACCAGCCATGTATTGGCTATTAACGGGGTATCCAACAAAAGCCTTACGCAGTTTATTGATTATACTTTGTATTGTGCCGATACAAGCGGAACCACCAATACATCGCACCCCACTTATAGCGATAACTGGTACAATTGCACACCAAATGCCGCATGCCGCGTACCCGAGCGCGAATGGCAAACCTACCGCGACTGGTATTTCCAGATTAAAGCAAAATATTATGACAGGGTAAGAGATAGCACAGTTTGTAATGGTGTTTGCCCGGTGGGAGATGCTATAAAGCCAATTGTTTTGCCGCCGCCGAGAGTATTAATAACAGATAGTTTAGGCAGTGGTGCTTTAGAGTATAGTGATATATACATAGATTATTATGGAAAGAGCAAGGTTAAGGCTCGCCTGGTAAATGCTGACGGCAGTGATGGTGTGCTTGATCATGATATAGCTATTCCTATCCAGTATAGCACTACTTTGGACCTGCATTATCACTGGGAGAGTAACAATATGTACGACGACATTCCAATACCAATTGATGGAGTCTTTACTACCTATATTTATATCCGTGCGGGCTCAAGTACTGGGTCGGATACCTATTACTTGAAACAGTCAGCATATACTGCTTACACAGGATATGATTACTTCCAAAACTTTCAATGCGTAGGTGCGGCAACCGGAGTACAGTATACTAACGGGACTGTTTTATGCGATGGGACAACGGTCAACGATCCTTTACCCCCACCGCCGCCACCCGTTTGCACCACCTACGCCAACAAAATATCCCGCTTTAATTTTGGTGGTGGCGCGGGCGATAACCATTTCTCGACCGACCCTGCTACGGCAAGGCAACAGGGATTGGATTCGCTGAGCAAATATGTAAACATCAGCTGTGTGAGCAATGCCGATAACTGGATGGCCGCGTTGATGCCGGGATTAACCCATGCCGGGCTGTTGGCCGATACCACTACCCTTCGCGCCAAGCTGATTGAGCTTTGCGAGGCTGGCGGCGATGTTGACCATATGCTGGGTGCAAGCAGCCTGAAGGGCAGCACGGTTAGCGCCAGCGGTTACCATGATTTTGCCTCGGTGATTAAAGGAGTGCTGGGCATCAGCACCTTTACGCCCGACATAAACCCATGGCTCATATCGGCACCGCCGCCTTATGCGCCCAAGGCACAGCAAAAGCAGAAAACCCTGTTTATGACGGATACAGGGATATGCCACAAACTGGATACGCTGACAACGAACTATAACGCTTACCATAGCACGCATACCTCCACCAGCTTTTACAGCTACCTGCAGCTCACCTATGGCGACGCGATGAACATCAGCGCGGCCGACCTGGCAGCATTACAGAACAGCTGCAATAACTGCCGCTTTTTGCTCACGCGCAACGTGGTGGAACCGGTATTTCTGGACCCCGAAACCAATGGCTGCATTGTCCCGGCGGAGTATGCCAATGCTAAAGCGTACCTGTATAGTAACTTCGCGGGTACGCTGCCTGTCGGCGGGCCGGCGATGGATACCTCGGCAAAATACCAATTTATATATGCCAATTACATGAACCAGCGCTATGGTTTCGCGCTGAGTTATGATGATTACCATACTTACGATACCTTGCTGGTGCACCAGCCAAACGCGCTGTTGTGCAACCAGCCGCCGTTTAAGAACATGCCGGTGGATAAGTATGCCTGCCTGGAAACGCAGATAGCCGTAGCGGCGATAAACGGCCGGGCGGATTACGAAGGATATATAGAGGAGCAGAAAAACCTGTTCAGGCAGGATTATGTGAATACCTGTTCGGCAGCGAAGGCACAGGCCGATTTGCGGACGCAAACGCAGAACTATCATTATACGCTGTATTATTATGACCAGGCGGATAATTTGATTAGGACGATACCGCCCGAAGGTGTTAACTTGCTTACGGGCGGGCAACTGGCACAGGTAGCTGTGGCCAGGCTGGCAGGTAATACCAGTTGTACTTATGCCGGGCCAACTACTACCAATGTGCCCTTGGCGTTGCAGGTGCTCAGTAATGTGCTGTCGTACACGGGCGCTTCGGCGATTGAAACCTGGCTGTATAATCCGGGCGGTGGCATGAACCACTTTGTGGAGACGACCACCGACAAGCATTGGCTGTACCAGTTTACGATACGGAAGAACAAGCTGGGGATAGATATTTACCCGATGACGGAAGGCGTAAGCCCGGCAAAGGCGGTATTTAGTCCGAAAAGCAGGCATTACCGGGTGACCATACCTAATACGATGCTGCCGCTGGCCGACTGGACGCATGTGGTGGTGCAAAGCGCCTCGGGCATAGCGCAGAACGCCGTGCCGCAGATCTGGTTCAACGGAGTGCAGATGACGGTTGCGGCATCGGCAAGTCCACTGGGGAGCTTTAAGGTTTCGGCGGTCGGGGGCGTTATGCAGTATCCCGACAGCTTAAGCACGCTGAAGCACATGCGGATATATGGCCGCCTGATGAGTAGCACCGAGATATGGGATAATGCCAACAACAACTGCTTTATGCCTGATGCCTTTGATAACCTGTGGTACCGGTTTAACATCCCGGCAATGGGCGGGCCAACCACCATTGCGGCAAACAGCACGGTAGAAACCCGCTGCACACCGCAATACCCAGACCACACCCTGCGGACTACTTATGCTTATAACAGCACCAACCAGGTTGTACAACAAAACAGCCCGGATGGCGGCACGAACAGGTTTTGGTATGATCTGCTGAGCAGGTTGAGGATAAGTCAGAATGATAAACAAGGACCTAACCACGATTATAGCTATACCAGTTACGATCAGTTAGGAAGGATAACAGAGGTAGGGCAAACAAACAACCTGTATGGCGTATTCCTGGGCCTGCCGGATTATGTATATGAAACTAATTTCTATTTGTTTAACACGCATGGTACAAACAGCCAGATCACGCATACGTATTATGATGAACAACCAACCGCAGGCGGTGGTATACATGCCTTAACACAAAACAACCTGCGTAAGCGGGTTGTGCTAAGCACATATAAAGAGCACCAGGCTGATACCGTTGAGCATGCCACTTATTATAACTACGATTTGGACGGCAATGTAAAAACACTGTACCAACAGATAGCCGGTTTAGGCATTAAGCAGATAGACTACCAATACGATTTGATTAGCGGCAAAGTAAACTTTGTAAGTTACCAAAGCGGTAAGAAGGATGCGTTTTATTACCAGTATAAGTATGATGCGGAGAACAAGCTGACCGACGCCTACTCAGGCAATAAAGTAGTAATTGATACCGCTTTAGGCAACGATATACTGTACGACTTTAAAAAGCTGGATGCGCATTACGAATATTACCTGCACGGGCCATTGGCACGTACAGAACTTGGCGATGTTTATAGCAAGGTACAGGGTATTGACCATGCTTACACTTTGCAGGGATGGCTCAAAGGAGTGAACGGAAGCACGTTAGCCAAAGACATGGGTAACGATGGGCACGCTAACAATATAGCCAAAGATGCTTATGCTTATAGCTTAGGCTATTATTATGGCGATTACAAACCGATACGAGATACAACAAGCGCCTTTGGCATAACCTACTCCGCCAACAGCGGCGACATTACCGGGCAAAGCTTATATAATGGCAATATAAGCAATACAACATTAGCTATAAGCGCGATTAGCAGTGGGGCACCTGTTGGTTATACTTACCATTATGACCAATTGAACAGGTTAAAACAAACGTTACAACATGACCTGGCAGGCATTACAACGAACTGGACACATACCAGTATTAAACCAGACTACGCCGAACACCTGACTTACGATGGCAACGGCAACATACTGAAAAGCAACCGCCACGGCAACGGTACAAACGGCATTGCGATGGACAGCCTGACCTACAGGTACAGCTATGATAGTAACGGCAGACTAATAAACAACCGCCTGAACCAGGTAAACGACGCAGTGGCTAATGCCAACGGTTACACCACCGACCTGAAAGACCAAACTGATGCGGCAAATTACAGGTACGATGCTATAGGTAACCTGGTACATGATACACAGGCGGGTATAGATACCATTAACTGGACGACTTATGGAAAAATTAAAAACATAGTAAAAGGCAGCACTACCATTAGCTATACTTATAGCCCATCCGGGCAGCGTGTAAGCAAAACCGCAAGTGGCCTAATTACTTACTATGTTCGCGATGCACAGGGAAACACATTAGCCGTATATGACAACGCAGGAAGTAATGTAAACTGGAAAGAGCAGCACCTATATGGCAGCAGCCGTTTGGGAATATGGACACCTAATGTTAATTTAGCTGGTGCAAATGTGGCAATGGTATATGATACCGTTGGACGCAAGTTCTTTGAATTAAATAACCATTTGGGCAATGTACTGGCTACCATTACCGATAAACGGGTACAAGTAAATGTTGGTGCAATTGTTGATTATTATGTAGCTGATATTGCTACCGCGCAGGATTATTACCCCGGCGGGATGCAAATGCCAGGAAGAACTTACACCGTTAATAACACGTCCTATCGATATGGATTCAATGGACAGGAGAAATCTTTTGAAATTGACCCCAATGGTAATTTGAATACAGCCGAGTTTTGGGAATATGATGCTAGGATTGGTAGAAGGTGGAATACAGACCCTGTTATCAAAGCTAAACAAAGCCCGTATATTTGTTTTAGTGATAATCCCGTATGGAGAAATGATCCTAACGGAGACGTTGATTCAACAAAGTCGTCGTCAATTGGTGGTGCTTCAGTTAAAGTGGTTCCTTTATTAATTCCAGAAAAGTTGTGGCCGAATGTTTACAAAACTATGATGAATGGAGTTGCAACAGGGCAGCCGCTTTTGTTGACATATGACCCCAGTAGAAGTAATGCAAGGGCAAGACGAAGAGCTGCATTAGCAAAACATACACCCGCAAAACCTGGGTATCATTTAGATGAATACCCTTACGCTAGTACTGAACAGGGAGGTGCAGGTGCTTCAGTTAACGAAGTCCCTGAAAAAGAAAATATGTCACATGGTGGCTATATTGGTGCTACAGTGAAGTTGTTTAATATGAAAAAAGGGGATAAATTCTTAGTTGTACCTGTGCCTGACCTTCCAGGTCCTATTCCTGTGACAGCTCCCTCAACTAACGAGAAACCGACACCATCGACCTACGTAAATCCATACGAAGTTGTTTGGCAGCGAATAGGAAAAGATCAGCGGAGCCTTCCCGGAATGCCTGCAGGTTCGACCAGTCGTGGGCTCAATCCAGGGGCAGTTGTTGGTGGAGCATATCTTACAATCAAAGCGATTGAATGGATATCAGTTGTTATGACGGAGGGTGCAACATTGCCGATTGCCTTATCTCATTAGATATAATAACAAATTTTGAGGGTTCACAAAAGCACTCTTGTGTTTAAGATTGATTAGCATGGAAAATAATTTAATAAATTTATTAGTTGAATTAGAGTCGCTACTGAAAGCTTCTAACTATTTAATAGTGACTAAATTTAATGATGGTAAAGAAGAAAAGGAAATAGCGGAATATTTACATAATCTAAAGTTCTCAGCACGCAAAGACTTTGTTGACTTATATAAATGGAAAAATGGGGTATCCAATTTATTTCAAGGAGGTAATATTGGTCAACTTGAACTATTTGCTAATGGCATAATGTTGCCTTTAGAATATGCGATTAGCACATACACGTTAGAAGTTAAAGTGCAAAAAAAGTTTAATAGTTATTTTTTCCCAATATTTACAAGTGGTGGTGGGGATTATATTCTTATAAACTTTAATACCAAAAGTAAATTATTTGGGCAGCTATTTCTTTACTCGCCTTCATTATTGATGACAAATGCCCCTATGTCTATTTATGACTCTTTGGAAGTTCTTTTCGAAACAATATTATCGATATATAAAGAAAAAGGGTATTCTTTTAAAAATAATGTATTGGAAGTGGATTACGAAATAGAGAGTTTAATCTCGCGGAGGTTAAATCCAAAATCAGATTTTTGGAAAGAAGATTGATTAATTTTTTTGGGGAAAGTAAGCATCCCACAATTCACCGACAAGAACAATTTTTTTGCTATCCATGTTTATGTCTTTTCTTCCTTCTTTACTCCACAACGATGGGAAAAAAGTAAAAGCGTAATTGCCGTCAAGTTTTGCTAAATCCTTTTTCCATCCCACCCACCGAAGTCCCCTATAATATTCATTTAAATCTCCTGAAAAACAGAAATCTAAAAATTCAGAATATGATAATTGTAAATTGTTCCATTGTAAATCGTCGGGGGAAAAATAGAAAATTTTGCCAATATTATGTGTATCAATTCCTCCTGCATTGATTGCGTAAAAGCCTCCTAAAACATCGTCTGCAATTAATAAAAATGATGGCCGCTCTCCCATTTTATTAAATGATTTTTTTTTATTCCAACTCATCAATGTTCTATTAAGTCGTGTATTCCCTGATCCTAAAATCCGAATCCATCCACTATCAATTAAAAGCCCACCAGTCTCATAAATTATTGCTCCCATTGCTGATCGCGTAGTAACTTGACTTTGATATAAAGTACTATCTGCGCTTATAGGATTCTTGGGTAACACTGTGACAAGGTTTTTGGCTGTTTTGATTTGTTTTTGAATCATAAACCAAGTATTACTTTCTTTAATAAGAAGTTTATCAAGCGGTTTTATTATATTTTGCCCGTTTGCAGTGGCAAATATTAAAAGCCCCAATAATATCAATATTTGTTGTTTCATGATCTGAACATGTATAAATTATTACCCGCAACTGGCGTAAATACGCAGCGATGGATAATGAGGATGTTGTATTGCGCTGATTCTAAAGCTTTCAGCTTTGCCGCTTTAATCAAGTTTTTGTTTACGTACCAAGCACATTTTCTCGCCAAAAGTCATGCATAGTTCAGTTATACCGATCAAAGAGAGATCTTATTTACAAATGTAAGTGTATAAAAGTTCATAAACAATGTAGATAGTTCTTGCCTAATTCAGAATAAATAAGTTAGATATTGTGAATAATTGTTCAGATAAACTTTTTTTCCACATGGCAAATATATTTACGGCGGACGATACCCGAACCAGATGCACTGTTATGATAGAAGTATTGGGCAGGATGCAGGTAACGCTTAAAGTGGTCTGAAAGATAACCCGCGCCCCCCCAATTCGCGCAAGTATGCAGCGCGGGCAGAGAGCGGCAGTGTACTTGTGCCATTACTAAACGTTCTTTGAAGTCTCGTGAATACTATCAAACCCCAATATCCTTATTACCCCCTCTCAAAATCAAGAAGCCCCAAATCCATAAGTCTCCAAAAACACAATCCCCCTAAGTCACCTTACCCTCTTCCCATTCAACCCCAACAACCCCAACACCGGCCCTGCCGCCAGCAGCATGTAGATGTATTGGGTATTGCCGGCATCGCGCAGGGCGTTGATGAGTTGTATGCTGATGATGGTAATGGCAAAGCCGATGCAGTTTACTATGGTGAGCGATGTGCCTTTGGTTTCGGCGGGAGCGTTTTGGGCCACCAGGGTGGAGAACAGCGGCGAATCGGCAATAACGGCCATGCTCCATACAAACAGGAACGCGATGAGCGCGGCGGCCTGTCCGCTAAAGAGCAGCAATGGCGACACCAGGCAGCACAGGCCCGATAGGGATAATGCCAGCGTGGCCGTCCGCCTGGTGCCCCAATGTTGCGACAGGATACCAGCGCCTACGCAGGACAAGCTTCCCGCCGCGATGATGAGGAACGACAACAGTGGCACGTTAAGCTGCGCTGCCGGGTAGCGGCTGTTATAGGCGCTGAGCATTACGGGTACAAACACCCAAAAGGCATACAGTTCCCACATGTGACCAAAATACCCAAACGCCGCCGCCCGGAACTGAGGCTTACCAAAGCCTTTTAAAAAGCCCGAGAGGTTGAGCTTTTGCCCCGGCCTGCGCCCGGGCCCGTCGGGTACCAAAACCAGCATGGCTAAACCACCTGACGCGGATAACAGCGAGGTAGCGAATATAACATACTTCCAGGGCAGGCCCGTGGTCATGCTCTTTAAGAAGTGCGGGAAGGCTGTGCCCAATACCAGTGCGCCAACCAAAAAGCCGAGCGATTTACCCAGGCCCTGCTGGTAATGGTCGGACGCGATCTTCATCCCTACGGGGTATATCCCCGCAAGGAAAAAGCCCGTCATAAACCGAAAGCCTATCAGCACAGGCAGATTAATATCGCCCAGGCTCACCCCGAGGTTGATAGTCGCTGCTATAAGCGCGCAGGCAAAAAACACTTTGGATGGCGAAAACCTATCGGATATGCTTAGTATGGCAAATACCAATGTGCCACTTATAAAACCCAGCTGCACGGCGCTGGTAAGGTAGGCCAGGTAGCTTGCATCCAGGTGAAACTGCCTGGCTATATCGCCCATTACGGCATTGCCCGCAAACCAAAGCGAGGTGCAAAAGAACTGCGATAGTACAATGGTGGGTAATATCCGCTTCATGTACTGTTATTCGGGTTTTAGCAGGTAAGGTTTAACCGCCTTTTCCCAAATGGCATAACCTTTGGCATTCATGTGCAGCATATCGGCAACAAAGAGTTCGGGCATGGAGCTTCCGTTTTTTAGCATTAACGGGAAAACATCCACAAACGTTGCCTTGCTTTGGCCGGCTATAAACTTACGGATGAGCCCGTTAGCCGCGATGGTTTTCTGCATAAACTTATCCCGCGAAGGGCTGGGCTTAAACCCGATATAAACCACCGGTACATCGGGCATTTTTGCGCGGATGGCTTTAAACAGGCGCTCGGTTCTGTTCAATATGGTATCGGCCGTTTCGTTGGCCGTGGTTATATCGTTTTCGCCTGCGTATAGCACAATTTGCCGTGGGTGGTATGCAACCACCACATCGTCCAGGTAGCGTATAATATCGTTGATATAGGCCCCGCCAATGCCGCGGTTCAACACATTGTATTGGCCGAATGCTACCTGCAAATGCTCCCACTTGCGTATCGACGAGCTGCCCACAAATACAATAGGGTGCGGCTGTTGTTGGTACACCTTATCATATGCCTTTATGGCCTGCACCTCATCCCAAAAAGGCGGGTTGCTTTGCGCGAAGGTTGGAAGACCAAGGACTGAAAACAGCAATAACAGGTACAGGTATTTTTTCTTTATCATATTATAATCCCAAACCTAAGCCTTTATTATAACCATCATTAGGTTTGCAATTTTTAAAGGTACTGTTTTCTATCAGTTGATAAAGCGCCGCTTTTATGGCGGCCCGGTCTGCCGGTGCGGCCTTTCGGATAGCTTCGAAGTTACTGTGATCAGCCTTTTCATAGGCAATCACCTGCTCATAAGCGGCGGGCTGGTCAAAGGTGATCACTCCGGCTTTGGCATCCATCTTTTTGTAGGGCCAGTAATGGTAGCCGATGTTGTTCTTTTCCAGCAATTGCCTGAACTCCGCAATCCATTGGTCGTTATTTTCGCCGGTCTCGCCGCAATATACGGGTACATTGTACTTGTCGCGAAAGTCTACATATTCCTGTATCACATCCTGTGTGGTTTTGGTCCAGTATTTATGGAAGGTGTATACCAGCTTACTGTCAAACGGCGCGCCGAATACCTTAAAGTTCGAATCCCATTGCGCGCCGCCTAAAAACACCAGGTGGTTCTTATCCACTTCTCGCAAGGCTTTGGTAATCCGTTTAAACAAGGGCTCCAGCATGGGGTTAAACTTGTTCTTATCAAAATAATGAGCTATCGGTTCGTTCAGCAGGTCGTATCCCATTACGGCGGTTTCATCTTTATAATGCGCCGCTATGCGTTTCCAGATGGCAACTGTTTGCGCCTGGTTCGCCTCGCTCTCAAACAGGAAAGGGTAGCCTGCGCCGTCGTCAATATTGTCACCTGTTTGGCCGCCGGGTGCGCAGTGCATATCCAATATCACATACAGTCCTTCGGCTTTGCACCATTTTACCACCGGGTCCATCAGCTCAAAACCCCGGTTAGGGTTGCTTGCGCCGAGGTAGGTTTCATCTGTAAACAAACGGTAGCTGAACGGCAGCCTGATGGAGTTTACACCGATGCTTTTAAGGTAATGGATATCTGCCTGTGTAATATAAGCGTGCAGGTACTTATCCCAAAAGGCAATGGCTTCATCGGGACCTATCAACTCGGTAATTAACTGGTTAATGAGCCTTGGCGAAGCCGCGTTCTTAAACTTGAACATATACCCTTCCGGGATAAGCCAGTTGCCCAGGTTGGTGCCACGCATCAGGAAAGGTTTGCCGCCCGGAGCGATGATCTCTTTTCCCTTTACATCAATAAAGCCCTTTGTCTGGGCCGACAAATTCAAACAGGCAAGCAACAGCATGCCTGCTAATAACAGGTTCTTTGGTTTCATAATTGGTTTCAAAACAGGTGTAAATATGGGCATTTTTGATTTCGGATTTTTCGTTTTTGTTTGCTTTTAAAGGTACTCAAGAAGGCTGCGCCGTTTCGGATTTTCAATTTCGGATTTATTGGAGGCCCTTGAGCTAATTATAGAGGTACCGATAGCATCAGGACGGAACCTAAAATTACATTCATTATCTTTATCGCGATAAGCCAATCATCGAAAAAATAATCCGGCAAACTTAAAAACCATATAATGAAAGCCACACTTAAATACGGTATCATTTTACTTTTCTTCGCATCCTGCGCTACCATGGCTCAAACTACTGTATTATCCGATAAGAAACTCAATATCCTTACCCTGGGTGATAGCAACGGGACCTTTGCCTGGAGCTGGCCAAAGCAACTGCAACTCGCGCTGCCTAATGCCACGGTTTACAACATCAGCAAATCGGGCCGTACCATTGGCTTTTTAAACAATGGCGACAGCACCCTTAATTCCCTTTCGGTGATAAACGAAAACCTGAAAAAAGCCGCCGACGCCACCGGCGATAAGCCTTATGATTATATCATCATCGACCTGGGCACTAACGATGGTAAAGCCGTATTTGCCGACCGCCAGCAAGAGGTGCCGGTAAACTACATTAAACTCATCAACACCATAAAAACCTGCAGGTACGCCACTATTAATAAGGCCAAAATTGTCATCATATCACCAACGCCATACGGCAGCAAAGCCGAAAGCACCGAAAAGTACAAAGGTGGCAGCGCCCGCGTACAAGCCATGAGCGAAGCTTTTAAAAAGATAGCCAAACAGAACCACTGCATCTTTGTGAACGGCCTCCAAATACCCGGCCTCGACATAGAAACCCAAACACCCGACGGCCTGCATCTGGACGCCACTGCCTCGCGCAAACTCATTGAGGTGGTAGTAGCCGCCATCTTGAAGTAAAGCAGGCGGGTAACCCACTGTCATTCTGATCTGCAAAGCGACGGCATCGTACGATTCCCCCCGTGAGCGGGGGTGGAGGGGTGTGTTCTTTTAAATATTACTTATGCCAGTAATCAATAACCATTTGATTTCTTTTACTATGCGCTCCTACCAGCTTCAGTCCCTCATCATTATCACGGATGTAAAGGTCTGTTCCGTCTTTTTTAAAGCCAACCATGTGCCCGCCAATTGATGCCATCCCCACAGTAACTGCCCCAACCGTTGTACCCAGGTTTGCCAAACTACGTTGCAAAGGGGGTGTAGTTTTGGTATAGCCCAGGTGTTCGTATAACGATTTAAATACCGCGTCTTCACTGTAATGCCGCCAGGTAGTTTTAAACCGGGTTGATAAAATAAAATGCAACTCTTCAACACTCCTTGCCCCCAGCACGCCGCCACCTTCAGCAAACATCAGTGCGGTTATTACGCAGGCCTTACCTGTAGTCATGTTGCTGGCTATTGCACCCCGTGTAGCTGTTGATGCTGTAATATCAGGGTCGCTTACTTCACCTTCGCCGGTCGTAGCGTCGAGTCCGCGGCCCAGGTTATCACGCATTTCTGCCGGAATTTCCTTTACCGCTTCCGTATCGTGATAAGCGCGCGCCAGCAACTCCTTTGTCATGGCAGTTTGCTCGCCATCAGCAGCAGCCTGGAATTTCCTGAAAGCTGCACCTTCGGCCTCCTCTGCCAAATAGCGCTTAGTAGCAACCAACGATGTCAACTTATGCTGTAATGAATCCTTTTTGATCTTAGCGTATACAAGGTCAACTATTTGCTTCCTCACAAGATTCGCATCCAGGTGACCATCGCCCGCGTTCATTTCACCTGCCGGCGGGGCAGCCATTTGAATTACAGCCTGCCTGCGCTGCACAGCCAATGCCGGCACCGCGGGTAGGGTTTTACCTTTGGGTCCTGCAACATCAGTATTTCGCTGCGTGGCAGTATTCTTTTGTTTTTCGGTTTGGGTATGCATGCAATAGCAGGTTTGGGTGCACCATAAATTTATGACTATTTATTAAATATTTCCAAACCTATGTGTATGTGTGTTGTTGGTCGGGGTTTATAATCCTCGACCCTAACCCCGCCTGTTCAGGCGTGGACGCTTTCATTTAAAGTCATTCAGGCGTGGACGCCTGAACGGGTGGGAACTAAAATCCGTTTTTTTCAATTTCAAAACGAAATTTAAAAACGGTTTCAGCAAAAGCATTTAATGGCTTAAAATATTCTTTTTTATCATCTTTGTTATCTTCAGCAATTTTGAATGCGATTAAACTAAATCCCTGTATACAGTATTCAGTAAATAAAAAACATGCATTCTTTAAAAGTAAATTCTTCTCCGTTTCTGGTATGATTGAGGTCGTAATTTCAATCATTAATGCTTCAAAATAACCTATTAACATAAAAAGATTGCTTTCAGGCTGAACAAGGATTTCGAATTTAATATTTTTTCTTTTTATAAAATAAAAACCTATCGCATTTATTGCCTCTACGCCATTTAGAACTTTTAAGCGCCTTTTATATTTTATCTCCTTGACTCTTGAACTAATTAGTTCCATCTTTTTTTGAATAGAATCTGTCTGTAATGTTATAATTCTAACACGCTCGTCCTCCTCTCGCTGTATTCTAAAACTATCTTTTTCAATGAATGATTTTAGAACTTCGTTAGGCAGTGTAACGTGCTTTTCATTTGAAGATAGTGTTTTTTGAAGAGTTATGTAATCTGGGATATTTAGAAGATTTGAAGATATAATGGGAAAATGAACATCATACTTTTGAAGTATATTTTTCACTACAGATTCAAACCAACTATCTGAAAGTGGGGAAATATAAACTTTATCAATTAATTTATTAATATCTGCTTGAATGCGCATGCCATGATCAACAATTTCAATCACACTTTCTTCGTTTATAGTAGACGCCGGTTGAGTATTCCATATCACAGCTCTAAGTTCCTGCTCATGCTCAAAACTTTTCCGTTTATAAATAAAAGGGCCGGCCATATTGAAAGCTTGAACAAATTCGGTATCAAAATCTATATATTTGACTTTTCCAATAAATATATCCTGTTCCGTTTCACTAAATGATTCTTTTAATTTCCCAACAGTAGTTTGAATAGCTATTGAATTTTTCATGTTGCTATACAACTTCCACATTCCGTCTGATTCGTAAGGGTTAATATGCCAACAATTAACCAAAGTCATCTTTCTAGAAATGTTCAATAGATTTAACATCTCATTAAACATTTCATCTCTGTTGTCAAAACCTAATTCATCAACGAACTCACGTAATTGACTAAGGGTTTTATTAGAGACGGTTCCCTCATAAGGATCTTCAAATTTATCAGAACGAGTAAAGTATAAAGATTGCGTCGTAAGTAGTGATAGGAACTTATCAAATTCTAAGTATTTCCAAATTATTGTTGAATCAGTTGGTTCGTCAAATAAATAGTGAGCTAAATACATTACATAAATTTACGATGAATTTTAAAAAAGATCCACAATGTAACAATTATACAAATGCTTTACCCTACTTATGCCCGCTCCCCATCCAAAACACCATCTTCCCACCACCCATAATATCCGCATGCGTCAAATAGGTCCTATCCAACACCTTCCCGTTCAGCACCACCTTTTGCACATAAACATTCTTAGCGCTTTGGTTCACGGTTTCAATGGTGAAGGTTTTGCCGCCGGATAGCTGTATCACCGCGCCGTCAACGGCGGGGCTGCCGAGCTGGTATTGGTCGCTGCCGGGGGCTACGGGGTAAAAGCCGAGTGAACTGAAAATGTACCAGGCGCTCATCTGGCCGGTATCGTCGTTGCCGCCCAGGCCGTCGGGGGTAGGTTTATACATCAGGGGCAAAATCATGCGCACGCGCTCCTGCGTTTTCCAGGGCTGGCTGGTCCAGTTGTAGAGGTAAGCCACATGGTGGCTCGGCTCATTGCCGTGTACATAATTGCCGATGATACCGTCACGGGTAATGTCTTCGGTTTCGGCAAAGTATTTATCGGGCAGGTTCATCGTAAACAACGAATCGAGGTACACGATGAACTTTTTATCGCCGCCTTTCAGCTGCATCAACCGCGCCGGGTCATGCGGAACGTACAGCGTATAGTTCCAGGCATTGCCCTCAATAAAGCCCTGGTTAATGGTGCTTAGCGGGTCGAACTTGGTGCGGAAAGTACCATCACCCAGCTTCGGCCGCATAAAACCCGACTTCGCATCAAACAAATTATTGAAATTCTGCGAGCGTTTGATAAACTCATTATACACCTCGGTACGGCCAAGCTTTTTAGCGAGTTGCGCGATGCACCAGTCGTCATAAGCATATTCCAAAGTGGATGATACCGCGTTGCCGTCCTTATCTTCGGGGATATAGCCCATGTCCATATAATAACCCAGTCCCATAAAAAAGCGCTGGTGCGCGGTGGTTACGCAGGCGTCCAAAGCCTTGTTGGCATCGATATTACTGACGTTGCCTTTTACCAAAGCATCGGCTATTACCGATACGCTATGATAGCCGCTCATGCACCAGTTCTCGTTCGCCGAATTACTCCATATAGGCAGCATGTGCTCCGGACTCTGCTCAAAATGCGCCAGCATCGACTTCACCATATCCGCGTTGCGCTCCGGCTCAATAATGTTAAACAGCGGGTGCAGCGCGCGGTGTGTATCCCAAAGCGAAAAGGTGGTATAATTGGTAAAGCCATCGGCGCGGTGGTTGTTCTGGTCGAGGCCGCGGTATTGGCCGTCCACATCCATGTACACCGTGGGGTTGATCATGGTATGGTACATCGAGGTGTAAAAGTTTTGCTTATCGCCGATGCTTTTGCTTTGGATGGTGATCTTGTGCAGCTCACGTTCCCAGGCGGCCTGGCCGTCGGACTTAACTTTTTCAAAGTCCCAGCCCGGTGCTTCGGCCTGCATATTGCGCAGCGCGCCGTCCATGCTTACGGGCGAGAGCGCCATCTTCATTTTGATCTTTTCCCCCTCCGCCGTAGCGAAATCAAAGTAGGCGCGTATCTGCCTGCCCGCTACCTCGGGGAAGTTTTTGCTTTGATTGAACTTGCCCCAAAAGCCGCGGTACACCTCGCGTTTCGAGCCATTCATGTTGCCATAGGCGATGAAGGGTTTGGAAAAGCGCAGCGCGAAATACAGCGTGCGGTTTTTGGCCCAGCCATTGGTTTGGCGGTAGCCGGTTACCAAAGTATCGTTCACCACGTGCAGGTAGGTCCACACGTTTTTGTCCTCGTAATTATAAATGCCCGCCATCAGGTCGAGGATGATATGCGCCTGCTCCGACTTGGGGAAAGTGTATTGATGAAAGCCCACCCGCGTAGTGGTGGTCATTTCGGCGGTGATGTTATAATCATCCAGCTTTACCTTATAGTAATTCGCCTCCGACACCTCATTCTGGTGCGAAAATGCCGAGCGGTAGCCGCTTCGTGGTTTATCCGCCGTGCCGGGGTGTAGCATGAGCTTGCCAACGGTGGGCATCACCAAAAAATCGCCCAAATCCGAGTGGCCCGTACCGCTAAAATGCGTATGGCTAAAGCCGACGATGCTCTTATCATCATACTGGTAACCCGCGCAGTATTTGTACACATCCGGGTCGTATTTGCCGTCTTTCACATAACCAACCGTATCCGTCTCCGGACTCAGCTGCACCATCCCGAAAGGCACCGTAGCCCCCGGGAACGTATGCCCCATACGCTGCGTACCGATAATGGGTTTTACATAAGGCACCAGTTTTTCGGTAGTTTGTGCTTGCGCGATTAAGGCGGAAAGCATAAGGGCGATGAAGGTTAGTTTTTTATACATGGTGGTGGTCCTTGAATTAATAATAGTTATTCGAGAATTGGTGCTAAATACAGTTTAAGATGCCATCGTTTTACTTAGCCAAATCGATATATGTATCCGGATATTCGTTCGAGACTTTTAACAATAATTTTTGCCTTACCTTGAAAGTGTCAACTATTACATCAAACGAATTTTCAATATGTCGGCCATTAAAATCATATTTAACAAAAATGATACTTGATCCTCTTGAAGCTCCTTTCGCAGTTATTTCCGCTTCGACTACACTAAAGTTTTTCAAGGCTTTATTACCTCTCATTTGATACCATGCACCAAATCCAAAGATTAATAAAACGAAACCAATTATAATCCAAGGAGATACTTTTTTATTCATGTTAGTAATGTTTTATTTATCCCTTTTGCTGGCGCACGTGCGCCGCGTGCGCTTTGTTAGCAATTTACCACTTTTACAATTTTCGCAATTCACCCTCCCAAACAGGGTGGTATTTGTCGGTATTTTTCACTCTTTTTACACTCCTCAATTATCAATTTTGTAATTGTTATTTGTAACATATTGATTTTATTGCAATTGCAAAATAACCGTCTAAAAACCTAACCAAACCGGGTGGGTGGTATGGGTGGGTATCAGGGTGGTATTGGTGGGTATACCACCCTATTCTAATTAATATACCACCCATCTTTTGTCTTTATTCTTGATTCTTGCATCTTGATCCTATCTTCCCATACAATATAGCGATTTTTTAGGAGATATGCAAAAGACTACTAAGCTGAAATTACTCTCATTTTAACTACCTTTCGTCGTCGCAGGGTCTCTCAAAGAAGACCCTGCGCAAAGCGACAAGTTGAACGCTCTGCGCTCCGCTCAATACCCCCTCGAAAACGAATATGGAAAATCCACCTCCTTAATCCCCCGGCTCTTATTCGGCGCAGCCGACAGACCAAAGTCGATCACCGCTCCCTGCATCAGCGCTTTATGGCTTAGCCAGTTAAAATCGTAAGGCTTCCCGTTAAACATCAAGGTACTCACATACTTATTCACCGCGCTGTTGGCGGGAGAGTTAATGGTCACTGCCTTGCCATTCTCCAAAGTCAAAGTGAGTTTTTTAAACAGCGGCGCGCCTAACACATACTGGTCGCTGGCGGGGCAAACCGGGTAAAAACCCATCGCCGAAAATACATACCATGCCGATGTTTGGCCGTTATCCTCATCGCCGCAATAACCGTCGGGTGTGGCTTTGTACAGGCGGTTCATCACTTCGCGCGCCCAATATTGGGTTTTCCAGGGTTCGCCGGCGTAGCCGTACAGGTATATCATATGCTGTATGGGCTGGTTGCCATGCGCGTACTGGCCCATATTGGCTATCTGCATCTCGCGAATCTCGTGTATGGTCTCACCATAATAACTGTCATCAAATACCGGCGGCAGCGTGAACACCGAATCCAGTTTGGCAACGAAAGGCTTTTTACCCCCCATCAAAGTCATCAAACCATTGATATCGTGAAACACACCCCAGGTATAATGCCAGCTGTTGCCCTCGGTAAAGGCATCGCCCCATTTAAAAGGGTTAAACGGCGTCTCAAAACTGCCATCTTTATTCTTGCCCCGCATCAGCCCGGTTTGTTTATCAAACAGGTTGCGGTAATTCTGACTGCGTTTGGCGTACAAGTCAACCTCTTCCTTTGGCTTACCCAAAGCCTTTCCCAGTTGCGAAATGGCAAAATCATCATACGCATATTCCAAAGTTCGGGCGGCGTTCTCGTTTATCTTTACATCGTAAGGCACATAGCCCAAAGTGTTATAATAGGATACGCCTTTGCGCCCCACAGCGGTTATCGGTCCCTCGTTATTGGCGCCGTGTTTCAGGGCCTCGTATAAGGTCTCGATATCATATCCACGCAAACCTTTCAAATAAGCCTCCGCCACAACCGAGGCCGAGTTATTGCCCACCATCACATTCGCCAACCCCGGACTGCTCCATTCCGGCAGCCAGCCGCTTTCTTTATAATCGTTCACCAAACCCTCCTGCATCTCTTTACAAACAGAAGGGTAAACCAAATTGAGGAAAGGGTACAGCGCCCTGAAGGTATCCCAAAAACCCGTTCCCGCGAACATTTTGCCAGGCAGTATTTGCCCGTTATATGGGCTCCAGTGCATAGGTTTGCCCGCTGCATCTATCTCGTACAACTTATTAGGGAAGAACAGCATGCGGTACAGGCAGGAGTAAAAGGTACGCGTTTGATCCATCGTACCACCCTCAACTTTCAGGCTGCTCAACGTCTTGTTCCAAACCGCTTTGGCTTTTTGTTTGGTGCTATCGAAGCTGTCGCCGCCAACCTCGCGTTTCAGATTCAATTCCGCCTGCTCAAAGCTGATGAATGACGAGGCTACACGTAAATGCACCTGCTCGCCTGTTTTGGTTTTAAAACCGATAACCGCCCCGGCGTGTTTATTATTGGCCTCCAGCGAATCTTTCAGTACCACCGTATCACGCGTAGTACAAGCCATCGTGAATGGCTTATCAATGTAAATAACAAAGTAGTTCTTAAAGTTCTTCAACGGACCGCGGGCGTAGCGGGTGCTGTAACCGATGATCTTGTTTTCTTTCGGGATAACCTTTACATACGAGCCCCTGTCCAGCGCGTCAACCACAATAAAACTGCTATCCGTTGCCGGGAAGGTAAACCTGAACTGCGCCGCCCGTTCCGTCGGCGTGATCTCCGTCGTCACATCGGCATCAGCCAGGTAAACGCTGTAATAGTAAGGTTTAGCCGTCTCGGCCTTATGCGAAAACCAGCTTGCCCGCCCATCCTGGCTAACCTTTAAATGTCTGGTTACGGGCATAATGGCAAAGCAGCCGTAGTCGTTCATCCATGGCGATGGCTGGTGCGTTTGTTTAAAGCCGCGAATCTTATCGGCATCGTAAGTGTATTGCCAGCCGTTACCGGTTTTGCCGGTCTGCGGCGTCCAGAAATTCATACCCCAGGGCAGCGCTATGGCCGGGTAGGTATTGCCATTGCTCAGGTCCACTTTAGATTGCGTGCCCATCAGCGGGTTAATGTATTCTACCAGATCTTCGGTGGGCTTTTTAGTTTGTTGCCCGTAAGCGGTGATAGCGCAAACGGCAAACAAAAAACATACTATGTGCTTCATATCTTTATATTTTTATTCTTTACAGCATATTAGCCTTGTCGCAAAATGCACATTATTGGTCTCAATAACACCCGGTTTATTTCTATTGTGTGGACTATATTTGTTATCATCAATTAAAAACTTAAAAATGAAAGCAATCAATATCACCTTATTATTCGATGGCCAGGCCGAAGAAGCATTTACATTTTACAAGTCGGTATTCGGCGGCGAGTTCAGTAATGTACAACGCCTTAAAGATATGCCGAGCCCGCAGCCCATCACCGGCGAGGCCGGCGAAAAGATCCTGCACATGGCGTACCCCATAGGCTCTGCTGTTTTGATGGGTATGGATATGCCAAAAGGCGCCGGCGAAGTTAATATGGGTAACAACTTTATGGTAACCGTTGATACCAGCAGCGAAGAAGAAACCGAACGCTTTTTTAACGGCCTTGTTGAAGGTGGCACACCAATGATGCCCGTGGCTCACCAATTCTGGGGAGCGTACTTTGGCATGCTGAAGGATAAGTTCGGTATTCAATGGATGCTGAGTTATGTAAAGTAATTAATAAATATTGCTTAAGCCTTCAACATAAGTTGAGGGCTTAATTGTTTCATATCACCGGGTTAGCACTGTAATCCTGCCAAAGCTCATCAATGGGTTTGCCGCACAGCTGCTTCCACATGTCAGCCGTATAAGTGCCCGCTCGCATGGCGCTATCCATCTTATTTACTATTTCCGGGTTCTTATTCTTCTCCACCCAAACCAAAAAACGGGCGGTAATGCGGTAGGCATTGGTATAGCTTTGCCCGGCTTTATAATCGGTAAGTTTCCAGCCGGCGGCTACATTGTTTACGCCGTATTGATTACGCGCATAATCGGCAATGCCTTCGGTAAGCCAGCCGGGTACATGGTTGCCACCGTAGGCCTGCACAATATGCATCACCTCGTGGGTTACCACATCAATATCTTCGGGGTGTTTAATAAACCAGGCCGGGTTGTAGCGCACATAATGGCCCGAGGTAGCGGCTACGCCTTTATAGGCCGTATCTATCGCGAATATCACCTCGCGCGAAGCATTGGGGTTAAAGCGCTTCATTTCTTCGGGGTAAACCTTAAAAAAGGCGTCTATCAGTTTCTGTTTTACCACAGCATCAATACCGCCCGAGTTGTCGGTAAATACTAAAGTTAAACCTGCCTTCCTGGTGGTATCAACACCAGCCCTGCTCCCCGCCGAAAAGCACGGAGATGCAGAAACCAGCGCGCCAAACAGGCACGCCGCTTTAAAAAAATGGGTCAGCTTCATGATAAATGTCAATATCATTTACAAGTAAGGCAATAATCGTTATCAATCCAATTTTTCAAAGCGTTTTTTTTGTATTTGTTGGGGTGCGGTCTGTTTTTACCAAATAATAGCCTTCAAAATAAGGGCATTATTATAGTGTATTAACAACAGCGGCGCCCTAAACCTTAGCCAATTAATAATCAATGCTTTAACCGCCATCTTTATTGCGATTAAAGCGTATAAAAACACACATAACTAACTATAAATCAATAATTTATGTTTAAAATCATTTGATTTTATAAAGTCTTATCGCATATATTTACACACCGATTAAAACCAATAGCAGCATTGCTTTTCTACCGATCTAAATACAACCATATGTTAAAATGCATATCATACCTCTTTGTTCTTATTTTAACCGGCTTCAACACGTTTGCACAAAGCAATTATATCCTTCAAAACGAAACCAAATTAGCCGCGGCAAAAAAGCAATACCAGGCAGGTGATGCCGATGCCGTTCAGTCGGTAAACGCTTTAATAGCTGATGCGGATAAGGCCCTTAAAGCCGGGCCATATTCGGTAACGCTGCACAAAACCAGGATAGCGCCAACCGGCAACCCGCACGATTATGTGAGCCAGGCACCTTACTGGTGGCCCGATCCATCGAAACCCGACGGAAAGCCCTACATCCGTAAAGACGGCGAGCGCAACCCTGAGATATCCCTGCTGCACGATGACGCGCAATTAACCAACCTGTGTGTCGACGTAAAGAAACTTGGCCTGGCTTATTACTTTACAGGCAAAACGGAATACGCTCAAAAAGCGGCCGACCAGCTCAGGATCTTCTTTATGGATGCCGACACGCGCATGAACCCGAACCTGGATTTTGCCCAATATATTCCGGGTATTAACGATGGCCGTGGCATCGGTATTATTGAAAGCCGTGCTTTAGCCAACATACCCGATGCCTTTGCCATGATGCAGGACAGTAAGGCATTAAGCCCTGCGGTAAAAGCGGGCGTAAAACAATGGTTCGCCCAATATTTAACGTGGCTGCAAACCAGCAAGAACGGCAAAGACGAGCACGAATCGCAAAATAACCACGGTACCATTTACGATATGCAGGTGATAGACTATGCCCTGTTTACCGGCGACACAAAGCTGGCGCACAATATCCTGCAAAAACAAACCGTATTGCGCATGGATACCCAGTTCGCCGCAGATGGCCGCCAGCCTTTAGAACTGGCCCGCACAAAATCATGGGGTTACAGCTGCATGAACCTTGATGGCTGGATAAAATTAGCCATCCTGGGCGACAGGCTCAACATCGACCTGTGGCATACTACCACCAAAGACGGCAAGGGAATTGAAAAATGCATCACCTGGATGTTGCCTTTCCTGCTCAAACAAAAAGAGTGGACCGATAAGCAGATCGAACCTATCAGTTATGGCGCCATGCTAAACATTTGCGCTGCCGCAGAGGGCAAATACCCTGCAATTGATCTTCAAAAAGTATTCGCCATGTACCCGCGACCAAAGCCCTGGATGTAATAATGAAAGCTAACCGATATACCATTTTTATACTGATTTTATTGCTGAGCCGCATGGCATCCGGACAGCAAAGCACACGCCTGAATACCAATTGGGAGTTTGTGCGGCAAGACCTTGGCGGGATATGGGAAGCCGTGCGCCCCATATTGATAAAGGATGGCCCCGAAACCTACCCACTGTGGCAAAAAGTAAACCTGCCGCATTGCTTTAATTCGCGAGACGCGGTTGACCCTGATGTAAATTATTACCAGGGCCCCGGCTGGTACCGCACCCGCCTGGATATAAAAAACCCTTACCCAAATGGGCGCACCCTGCTCCACTTTGAAGGCGCCGGACAAAAAACTGAGGTATACGTGTACACCACTAAAGTGGCAACCCATGCTGGCGGCTATGATGAGTGGTTTGCAGATATTACACAGGCAGTTGAAGATTTTAAAAAGACCGATGCCTTTACCAAACAATTTAAAGGCAGAATACCCATTTCCATCCGCTGCGATAACTCCCGCGACCTGGAAAGCATTCCATCGCAGCTGTCTGATTTTAATATTTATGGCGGGATATACCGTTACCTCAATTTGATCTATCAGCCAGGCGTAGCTATCGACAATGTATTCGCAGGCGCTGTTTTGGATAAGGGATACAAAAGCGGCTTGATCGATATCAACGCCACATTTTATGATCCTGCAAAGGTAAAACAGGTAAGCGGCAATGTAAAAGTTACCGATGCTTCAGGAAAGGTAATTGAATCGGCTACGTACAACATCGGGGCTGTTGCCGATGGTAAAAATGCCATCTGCAAATTCAATATCGCTAACCCGCACCTGTGGTCGCCGGCTAACCCCTACCTGTACACCGTTGAACTGACCGCCGAAGCTAACGGACAAACCTATTCCCGTAAGGAAAAAGTAGGCTTCCGCGATTTTCTGTTTGCCGATAACGGCCCCTTCTACCTCAATGGCAAAAGGTTACTGCTGCGCGGCACCCACCGCCATGAAGACGCCGCCGGTGTTGCCGCCGCCATGACAGACAGCATGACCGTAGCCGAAATGCTGCTGATAAAAGATATGGGGGCAAACTTTATCCGCCTCGGCCATTACCAGCAAAGCCGAACGGTATTAAACTTATGCGATAGCCTCGGTATTTTGGTTTGGGAAGAAGAACCATGGTGCCGCGGTGGCCTTGGCGGCCCGGTATACCAGGAGCAGGCCCGCCGCATGATGACCAACATGATCAGCCAGCATTATAACCACCCTTCCATTATACTATGGGGACTGGGTAATGAGAACGATTGGGATGGCGATTTCCAGGCCTTTGATAAGAGCAGGATCAGGGCCTTTATGACGGAGCAAAACAACCTTGCCCATCAGCTCGACCCATCGCGCAAAACAACCATCCGCCGCTGCGATTTCGCGAAGGATATTCCCGATGTGTATTCGCCGTCTATCTGGGCAGGCTGGTATAAAGGCGAGTACGTACAATACAAGCAGCTTACCGAAACTGAATTTAAAAAGGTGAAGCACCCCTTCCATGCAGAGTGGGGCGGCGACAGTTATTCGGGCCGAAACTCGGAGAAAGCAGACAAAGCGCTGGAAAACATCCGTACCAACGGTGTTATCGATACCGCGCTGTTCAATAAATCAACTAAGCTGTTAAAAGATGGCGACTGGAGCGAGAATGCCACCTGTAACCTGTTCGACTGGACACTGAAAGAGCAGGAAACCATGCCCTGGTTATCAGGTTCCGCATTCTGGACGTTCAGAGATTTTTCGACCCCGATACGTTTTGATAACCCGCTGCCTTACATGAATCAGAAAGGCGTTGTAGAGCGCGATCTGACAAAAAAAGAGATATTCTATGTAGTACAATCCTACTGGGCAGATAAACCGATGGCACATTTATACGGGCATAACTGGCCCGTACGCTGGGGCGATGCCGGCGAGCTTAAAATGGTGAAGGCATACTCCAACTGCGACGAGGCCGAGCTGCTTGTGAACGGCAAAAGCTATGGCGTAAAAAAACGCGACAGCCAGGATTTCCCTGCCGCGGGCCTGCGCTGGATGGTGCCTTACACCAATGGCAAAAATGTATTGATACTGAAGGCCAAAAAAGGAAAAACAACCATCACAGATACCATAACACAAACCTATCAAACCGAAAAATGGGCCAAACCCGCGCAAGTACATCTTGAAAAAATTGCCGGCACAGATGGCAGTATAACCATACAGGCTACCCTGCTGGATAACAAAGGCACGCTTTGCGCTGACGCGATTAACTGGATCAATTTTTCCTTAACGGGAGATGGCACCTTGCTGGATGACCTGGGTACATCGCATGGCTCGCGTAAATTGCAGGCTATTAACGGGCGGGCCACCATCAGCATTAAAACAAACAATGGCAAAAATGTGGCTGGTGTACAATCGCCGGGTTTACCAACGGTGTTTATTAATTTATAGCCCGATACCAATTCTGTTACCTATCATTCATTATTATGAAGACAAAATATTTACCTGTCACACTATTATTTACCATGTTGCTTGCCGGGTCCGCAAGGGCCCAGCAAAGCGGTGTAGCAAGGCCGTTTTCCGCAGCCAATAAAACGGTTGAGGTGTATACCTCGGCTAAAAATACCGATTACCGGTTAACCAAAACCGAAACCCTCAAATTTGAGGATAAACCACAACCCACCGAGCGCGAGATCTGTATTTTTGTTGATGCCAATAAAAAATTTCAAACCATACTGGGTATCGGCAGCGCGCTCACCGATGCCTCTGCCGAAACTTTTTATAAACTGCCAAAAGACAAACAGCAGGAATTTTTAACCGCTTTTTACGACAAGCAAAAAGGCATAGGCTATTCACTGGCGCGCACCAATATCCAAAGCTGCGATTTTTCGAGCGATACCTACAGCTACGTGCAGAACGGCGATGCCGCCTTAAAAACCTTTGATATCAGTCACGATCTGAAATACCGCATCCCTTTCATTAAACAAGCTATAGCCGCCGCCGGCGGAAAGCTTACCTTGTTTGCATCGCCATGGAGCCCGCCCGCCTGGATGAAAGATAATAACGATGTATTGCATGGCGGCAAACTTAAACCGCAGTTTCACCAAAGCTGGGCCAATTTTTATGTTAAGTTTATGAACGCTTACGCCAAACAGGGCGTGCCGGTATGGGGCATTACCGTGCAGAACGAGCCTATGGCGATACAAAAATGGGAATCGTGCGTGTTTACCGCCGCCGAAGAGCGCGATTTTGTAAAGAATTACCTCGGGCCAACCTTACATAAAAGCGGTATGGCCGATAAAAAACTGATCGTTTGGGATCATAACCGCGACCAGGTGTACCAGCGTGCCAGCACCATACTGGAAGACAAGGAAGCGGCCAAATACATTTGGGGTGTGGGTTATCATTGGTATGAAACCTGGACTGGCAGCGCCATGATGTTTGATAACGTGAAGGATGTGGCCGAAGCCTTCCCGGGTAAAAACCTGTTGTTTACCGAAGGCTGTATCGAAAAGTTTGACATGGCCAGGGTGAATGATTGGGCGCTTGGCGAAAAATACGGGCAATCCATCATCCACGATTTTAATAACGGTACCGTAGGCTGGACCGACTGGAATATCCTGCTCGACGAGAAGGGCGGCCCTAACCACGTAGGTAACTATTGCTTTGCCCCAGTTATTGCCGATACCCGAAACGGAAGCCTCATCTATACCAACATCTATTATTATTTAGGGCATTTCTCAAAGTTTATCCGTCCAGGCGACAGGCGTATCATCGCGGCATCAAACAGGGATAAGCTGTTATCTACCGCTTTTATCAATTCGCAAGGCAAGCTGGCTGTGATGGTAATGAATAACTCTGACGATAAAATTACGTACAACCTTTGCATAGCCGGCAAGGCAGCGGTAGTGAACAGTCTACCGCATTCTATGAGTACGCTGGTGGTGCAGTAATTATATGCATCGGGGTAAATAAATATCCCGATGCATATAATTCGCTAAAACTGGCTAAATTTGACATTAACTGACCAATTATAAAGATATTTTACCCATGTTGAGTTTAACGGTGTCTAAAACTGTCAATGTAAAACTATTGCTTGCATTGCTCATTTTTAGCGCCGCCGGCTTTCATTCCATCGCGCAAAATGTAGTGAGCATTGACGATAAAACGCCGCATCACATTTTTCAATACGGCGAACTGGAGTACCTGGAAGACCCCGATAATACCATTACCTTTGCCGATGTTTTAAAGCCCTCGGTCGACGCCCGTTTTAAAAAGTCGGTTACCTATACACCCAAATATTATAACAACACATCCTACTTTTGGTATAAATTCAAGATCAGGCAGTCCACAAGATCCAAAACCCATTGGATGCTGGAGTTTTTTGATCAGACCATAGACGATATCACCCTTTACGTTCCCAATGCCGGCCACACTTATAAAACCTATAAGTTCGGGTACAAGTACAACTTCGCGCAACGCGGGTACAAGCACAAAAACTTCACTATCGATCTCCAAAACAATTCGGATACGGTACAAACCTATTACGTAAAACTCACCTCGGCGCAGGCCACCAACGTTATCATCGTACTGCGCGATATTCACCGCTTTATTGAATACGCGCTGGACGAGTACCTCATCTTCGGGCTCTTTTATGGGATGATCCTGATATTCAGCTTGTACAACTTCCTGATGTTCCTGGCTATCCGGCAGCAACGGTACCTGTATTATGTTTTGTATAACCTGGCGGTAGGCTTTTACGAAATGTGCAGCGATGGTATCTCGTTCCAATACCTCTGGCCCAACTCGCCCTATTTAAACCAGTATTCGGTTGGCACTGCGCTCTTCCTAAGCAGTGTTTTCGGGATGCTCTTTACCTCCAACTTTCTCAACTTAAAAACACGGGCACCACGGCTGTTCAGAGTTATAATGGTCCTCATTATACTGAGGTGCGTATTTTATATATTCAGTTTGTTCAATCAGCAGCTGTTTACCTATAAGCTGATCGAGTTTATCCCGCTGGTTGCAGCATTTTATTCAGGCTGTTATATTTTAAGCAGGGGCTTTAAGCCCGCACGGTTTTTTGTGGCGGGTTATTCCTTCCTGCTTATTGGCTTTATTGTGAAGGCGTTGCTATTTTTCGAGGTAAGCTGGCTGCCATACGGGCCGGTAACGCACTATAGTTTGAGTTTTTGTTTTGTTATCGAGATGGTACTGGTATCCTTCGCCATAGGCGACAGTATACGCCACCTGCGCAAAAAGAAAGACAGCGTACAGAAACGGATGATCAAACAACTGCAGGTGAACCACGAATTAAAGGATACGCTAAATAATGAGCTCAGCAACCTGGTTGAGCAGCGCACCAAAGAAGTGGTTGCAAACGCCATTGTGATAAAGCAGCAAAACGAAGAGCTTTCATCAATGAACGAACTGCTGAAAGAGCAGGCCGAACGCATATCGAACCTGAACAGCCTGCTCGAACTGGATAACCAGGAGCTGCAGGTAAATATTGAAAAAGTAACCCGCGCGAGGGTAATGTCGCAGGATGTGAATTTTGAGGAGTTCAGCAAGATCTACCCCGACCGTGAAAGCTGTTTCAAATTTTTATCAGAGCTTAAATGGGCACATGGTTATACCTGCCGTAAATGCGGCAATACCAATTACCTGTCGGGCCATTTGCCTTATAGCAGACGCTGTACCAAGTGCCGGTACGAGGAATCGGTAATTGCCTATACCATCTTCCAGAATACTAAAATACCGATCACCAAAAGCTTCTATATGCTGTTCCTCATCTACTCATCAAAGGGCAGTATTACCTCTAATAAACTCTCCGAGATCCTCGAGATCCGCCAGAGCACCTGCTGGTCTTATCGCGATAAGATCAAAAAAGTGATGGACGAGCGTAAAAAGGAACTTAAAAACGCGGGATCTGAAGGCTGGAGCAAGCTCGTCCTGGAAAGTTCGGAGAAGGACGCCGCTGTCGCCAATTAAAGATCTCATACAAAACATTGCTTTTTTCTCTTCAAAATTGCCAAATCTGCTTTCCTATGAGCATTTTTTGAAAATATTTTAAAAAATCTTCATTTTTTTTCGATTGCGATGTAACCGTATAGATATTTTTTATTGTTACACTATAATACCCAACCAGGGCAATTTTGAGCCTGTTTTATCCCCATAAATGGCGGCGTATGTAAGCGTATTAAAAACAGCCAAAAACAGCCTATACATGCTCCAATCGCATTTTTTACACTTGTTTTTGCCATAAAATGTGTGCTACATTTACATCGCCAATTAACGTAACCAGTTAAAAACATGATGAAAAAAAAGTAAACAAGCCTGGACGCAGTGATTGCGTCGCGACAATTATTCCCCGGCCGGATCTCACCAATCATCCGGCAGCAAATTAAACCTAATTATTAATTACTAAATTTTTAAACCAGCAGTATGATGAGAATTATTACGCAAACAAATTTCAGATCCTGTAAGCTTTTATCAGTGCTCAGCCTCGTGCTGATCCCCGTGCTGATGGTGGTGTTCGGCGCTTCGCTTTACGCGCAGGGAACAACCACTAAGGTTACCGGTGTAGTTAAAGATGCCAAAGGCGAAACGCTTATCGGCGTAAGTATTGTATTAAAAGGTACAACCACAGGTGTAGCATCGGATGGCGATGGAAAGTTCTCCATCAATGTACCCAACGGGCAATCTGTTCTGATGTTTACCTATATAGGCTTCGCAACAAAAGAAGTTGTTGTGGGCAATCAAAAAGTTATAAATGTAACCATGACGGAGAACGCCGCCACCACCCTGAACGAGGTAGTGGTTACGGGCTATGGGCAAACCGTTAAAAAGAGCGACCTGATAGGGTCAGTAGGCAGCGTGGGTGCAAAGCAATTAGCAGAGCGCCAGCCAACCAGCCTTTCGGACGCACTGGAAGGCCAGATAGCAGGCGTGCAGGCCGTAACCGATGGCGGCGACCCACTTTCCCAGGGCACCATCCAGATACGCGGCGCGTCTACCTTAAACAGTGGCGTTGGGCCGCTGTATGTTATTGATGGGGTGTTAAATGATGACGCCACCTTTTTAAACCCGCAGGATATCGCCTCCATCGAGGTATTGAAGGACGCGGCGTCTTCGGCTATTTATGGTGTTCGCGGCGCTAATGGCGTTATCCTTATAACCACCAAAGGCGGTAACGAAGGCAAGGCCCGGTTAGATGTTAATTATTACCATCTTTTTGGCAGGCTCGCGCATAAACTGCGTACCACTTCGGCACGCGATCTTACTTATTACCGCCGGGTACTAAATGGCGGTGCAGGTACAGGTGCCGCGGTAAACCCCGATTCGGTAAGTACGTTTGACAACCAGGATAACGATTACCAGGACCTGCTATTCAGGACAGCTAATAAGCAGGTTGCTTCCG
>Ga0207690_10000166_pt1 | contig 51430 bp, 54 predicted proteins | sample KBSC23metaG_FD_184315 | JGI IMG/M metagenome (GOLD analysis project Ga0207690, IMG submission 184315) | Corn rhizosphere microbial communities from Kellogg Biological Station, Michigan, USA - KBS C2-3 metaG (SPAdes) (version 2) | ecosystem: Host-associated > Plants > Roots > Rhizosphere > Soil ... | reverse complement strand
ATCGGCCCGAGCTCCGCGGTCACACGCTGCTCGCCGATGAAGAACGACGACAGCCCGTACATGCGCGCGTAGCGCTCGTCGGCATCGATCCGCTCGTGCCAGTCGATGCGGTCCTGCATGAAGTCGAGGTCCTGGACCGCCCACTGCTGACGCTCCCACAGCGAGTAGAGCTCGCGGTAGGTGAGCAGGTTGGCCTCGCCACGGTCGGCACTCTCGAGCAGCGCTGGGTCGCTCGTGGCGCGGAAGTCGACGCGGTCGGTGCGTGAGCCGGCGGTCGTGTCGGACATGAGGCCAGCCTAGCTGAGCCTTGGCTGGCCGACCAGCAGGAGACTCAGGGACCGACCTCGCCGCCGGCGACGAGCGCGCCGGCCCGCCGGCCGTCGAGCATCACCGCGTAGCGACCGGCTCTGAGGCCGGGGATGCGCACGGCCCTGCGCGCGCCTGCGGCGACACGCAGCGTGCGGGGCGGCGTGGTCTGGAGCACGAGCGTGTGCGATCTCCCGTCCTGCGCGACGAGTGACAGCTCGACCGCGAGGAAGGGCGGCACCGTGATCGTCGGCGGCGCCAGCTGTCCGGGTGCCGTGACGGCGTAGCTGGCCGGCACGCGCACGGCCTCCTCCCCGCCGCCCCCGGCGCTCCGGTCCTCCGGCGCAGTCTGCGTCTGGGCCGGCGTCGTCGTGGCCGGCGGCGTCACCGCCGTCGTCCCCGGCTGCGTCGCGTCGGTCGGCGGCGCGGTCGCTTCGGGCGCGGACGCCGTCGGCTCGCCGGCCGGGCCGGTGCCCGTGCTGCCGCCACCGCACGCGCCAAGCGCCAGCGCGGCCAGCAGCGCTACCGCCGTCGCGCTCCTCACCGGCCGTAGACCTCCATCAGTCCCTTGTACCAGGCGTCGGGCGAGTGATGCGTGCGGGCGCGCTCCAATGCGGCGGCGCCGGCGGCGCCGCGGGCGCCGGGGTCGGACCACAGGGCGTGCAGCGCCGCCGCCCACGCCGACTCCTCGTCGACCGGCAGTGTCGCCTGCTCGCCGACCAGCTCCGGAATCCCGCCGCGGTCGCTGCCGAGCACCGGCAGCCCATCCGCCATCGCCTCGATGACCGTCATCGGGCACGGGTCGTCGCTGCGCGCGGGAGCAAGCAGGACGGCGGCGCCCTGCCGCTCGCGCGCCAGCGCCTCGCCGGAGAGACGGCCGAGGAACGTCACCTCGCCGCCAGCGGCGAGCGTCCGCAACCGTTCCTCCTCTGGACCGGCGCCGGCGATCCGCAGCGGGACGCCGGCCTCACGCGCCACGCGTATCGCGATGTCGAAGCCCTTCTCCTCGACGAGCCGCCCTGCAGCCAGCGCGTAGGTGCCCTCCGCGGCGCGCGAGGCGGTCGCGATCGTCCGCACCGCGTTCGGCAGCACGCTCATCCGCTCGCGTGGGATCCCCATCTCCGACAATCGCGCGGCCAACGCGCCGCTGACGGCGACGAGCTTGTCGGCGTGCGCCAGCAGGCGCGGCTGCTGGCGCGCCAGCCCCGCGGCGTAGACGGCGCCCTCTGCGAACGAGCCGCGGCAGCGGTGGCGCAGCCCGGGGAGCGTGTCGCGCCCGTGGCAGCGATAGCACGGCTGGTCGTCGCGGAAGGCGACGCCGATCGCGCACACAAGCCGGTAGTTGTGGAGGTGCAGCACGGTCCGCGCGCCGGCCGTCCACGCCGCCGCCAGCGCGCGCCACCCGAACAGCGGGTGGACGTTGTGCGCGTGCACGACGTCCGCGCGATGGAGCCGCACCGCCTTCGCGACGTCGCCGGCATCGACCCCGCCGCGCAGCATGCCGCGGGCCGCGCGACCGCGTCCGACCTCGGAGCTGTCGCGCTCCAGGCGCGCGACCGCATGCCCGTGCGAGCGCAGCAGCGCCTCCAGCTCGTCGACGACGCGCTCCTCGCCGCCGGCGGCGCGATAGCGGTTGTGCAGCAGCAGCACGCGCAGATGCCGGTCGGCGTCGTGTGGCGGAAACAGGCCCGGCGGGGTCATCGGCCGCCGATTCTGGCACGCTGCCCAGCCGTGGCGATCGCGCTCGTGACGAACGTGCTGACCCCCTATCGCGTCCCGCTCTACGCGCTGCTGGCCGAGCGCTACGACGTGGAGGTGCTGTGCTTCGGTGCCGGCGCGAGCTACGTGCCCGCATGGTTCGGCGACCTCGACGGGCAGCTCGCAGCCGCGCCGTTCCCCGCGCGGCGGATCAGTGGCCCGCGCGAGGCGCTTGTGCTCGGCCGGCAGTACGACGTGGCGATCGCGCCCGTCGCGGGCGGGGCGATGCTGCCGGCGACCTATTTCGGGATGCGCGCACGCGGCAAGCCGTTCGTGCTGTGGGGATCGGTGTGGTCGCACCCGCGCGGCGGCGCGAAGGCGGCGCTCGGCTTCCCGCTGGTACGGCACGTCTACCGCCATGCGGACGCGGTTGTGACGTATGGCGAGCACGTCCGCCGCTACGTCGCCCGCTACCGCGGTCGTGACGACGATGTCTTCATTGCGCCCCAGTCCGTCGAAGCGGAGCTGTTCGGTCGGCCGGTCGCGGCCGAGGAGGTCACCGCGTGGCGCGCCGAGGCCGGTCTGCCGGACGGGCCGGTCGTGCTCTACGTCGGGCGGCTCGTCCCGGAGAAAGGCGTCGAGGATCTGCTCGGCGCCTGGCGGACGATCGAGGGTGCCACGCTCGTCGCGATCGGCGACGGCCCGCTCGCCGACGCGGTCGCAGGGACGCCGAACGCCCGCCTGCTCGGCCCGCTCCCCCGTGAGCGGCTGCCCCTCACCTACGCCGCCGCCGACGCGCTCGTACTGCCATCGATCCCGACGCCGCGCTTCCGCGAGCCGTGGGGGCTCGTCTGCAACGAGGCGCTGCACCAGGGCACGCCTGTCGTCGCGACCACGGCAGTCGGCGCAGTCGCCGGCGGCCTCGTGCGCGACGGCGAGACGGGACTCGTCGTCGCGCCGGGCGACCCGCAGGCGCTGGCGGCGGCGATCCGGGGCCTGCTCGGCGACCCCGCCCTGCGCACCCGCCTCGGCGAGGCCGGCCGCGGCGCGCTCGCCGGCCACACCTACGCGGCGATGGCCGACGCGTTCGGCGTCGCGCTCGCGCGCGCCGGGGCGTTGTAGTCAGTCCCCGACGTCGAACAGCGCTTCGAGGTCGTGTCTGGAGTAGACCTCGAACGCGAGCAGCGTCTGCGTCTTCGTGATGCCGGGCAGCTGTGCGAGCTGCTCGGTGATGACGTGGGCGAGGTCGTCCTGCTCGCGCAGCCGCAGGATCGCCGCGAAGTCCCACTCGCCGGTGATCGAGTAGGCCTCCGCGACGCCCGGCACGTCGGCAAGCCGCCCGCCCAGGTCGGCGAGTGCGTTGCGCTCGGCCTGGATCAGGACGATCGCGTGCGTCACGGCGACCAGCTCTCGCCCGGCGCAAGCACGACGACGGCGCTCGCCGTCTGCGCCTCCACGTCGGCCTTGAAGGCCTGCGCATCGGTCTCGATCGGCGGGAAGGTGTCGTAGTGGATCGGCACGACGGTCCTCGCGCCGATCAGCTTGACCGCCTCGACCGCGTCGTGACGGTCCATCGTGTAATGACCGCCGATCGGCACGAGCGCGACGTCGATCTCGCGCCCGCGGCCGACGAGCTGCAGGTCGGAGAAGAGGCACGTGTCGCCGACGTGGTAGATCGTCGTGCCGGCGAACTCGATCAGCAACCCGGCCGGCGTGTGCGCCGTGCCGCTCGGGCTGACGGCCGTGTGCCACGCGGGCACGAGCTTCACCGAGCCCCAGTCGAACGTCTCCGTGCCGCCGAGGTTCGGGTCGCGCACGTCGACGCCCTCGCCGCCGACCTCGTTCGCGAGCTCGACGATCGCTACGACGGTCGCGCCGGTGCGCTTCGCGATCGCGACCGTGTCGCCGAGGTGGTCGCCGTGCCCGTGCGTCAGCAGGATCGTCGTCGCGTCGAGCTCATCCGCACTCGCGGCCGCTCTCGGGTTGCCGGTCAGGAACGGGTCGACGAGCACGGTGGTCCCGCCATCGGTCAGCTCAAAGGCGGCATGGCCCAGGAAGCGCAGGTCCATCTCAGTCCCCTTCCGTCGAAATGTCGGTTCCCAGCGTGCGCGCCAGCTCGAAGCCGACCGCGACGCCGACAAGCATGCCCAGGCGCGTCTCCTCCGCGACGAGCGTCCCGACCGCCTGCCGGCGACCGGCGGGGTCCTCGACGCCGGCGGCGGCGTCGACGGCCTGCTCGTGCGTCTCGCCGAACCAGCCGCCCGCGGCGAGCGCCTCGTCGAGCACGCGGTGCAGCTGCGGCGCCGCCCGCGCGACGAGCGCCTGCGCCTCGCGCAGCCGCCCCTCCTCGCTCAACGCCGCCAACGCCGCGTCGAGCTCCGCATCGGTGTACGCGCGCTCCACGCCGGCGAAGTCTACGACTCAGCGGCTGGCGGTCACCCGCGCGAGCGGGTAGCCGAGCGCCGCGCCGGCGAGGACGCCGGTCACGCCGGCAAGCGGATCAGCCCACTCGACCCCGACCGGCAGCAGCAGGAGCACGACGCCGAAGACGCCGGCGCCGAGCAGATCCCCATCGATCTCGCGTCCGCGACGAGCATCGCGCAGGTCCGGGATCGCCCACGCGACGAGCAGCGCGAGCGCGAAACCGTTGCCGCCGAGCGCGAGCGGGAACGTCTCCAGCGCCGCCACCACCGCCATCCCGCCGGCGCCCCCGGCGAGGAACAGCAACGCGACGACGATCGGTCCGTGACGGCGCTCGACGAGCCACCCGAACAGCGCGATTGCGAACAGCGTGACGAACGCGTAGCCGCTGTTGTCGTACGCAAGGGGGGCGGTGAAGATCTGCCACGCGTTGTGGTCGAGCGGACCGACGACCGCGACCTCCCCGAGCCCGACCACGTCGGCTCTCACGAGCACGAGCAGGACGAGGCTGGCGAGCACGAGCGCGATCGTGAGGTACGGCCGCCCGTCCGGTCTGATGCCGGGGATCTCGCCGCGCCGCAGCGGCCCGAGCGACGGCGCCGGGGGGCGGCGCCGTGTGCGTCGGCGGTCCTTTTCCGCGGGTCGCCCATCGCGGTCGAGCTTTGGCGCGCGCTTGCGCAGCCGGCTGCCGCAGTACGGACACTCGGTGATGTAGGGGCTGACCTCCGACCCGCAGTGCTTGCAGATCACGAACAGGTCAGGGCCGCCGCTGGTCACCCGATCGATTCTAGAGTGCTGACGAAGCCCGCCGGAACGGGCCTCAGCCGACGTCGACGGTCGCCGCGGCGATCTCCCCGACGACCTCGCGCAGGTCGTGGTTGGCCTCGTGGACGACCAGCTGGCGCGCCGCGCCATTGCCGCGCTCGAGCAGGTCCTCGACACCCGCCAGCTCAGCTGCCGACCCGAGCTCCGCGGCGTGTGGGCGCAGGCGGTCGAGCAGCCGCCGCGCCAGCTCGCGCGTGGGCACGCGCTCGCGCGAGGGCAGGTCCACCAGCTCGCCGTCGAGCCCGTGGCGCGCGGCAAGCCACTTGTTCTCGTCGACCATCTGGTGCGGATAGCGCGTCAGCCGCTTGCCCGCCTCGAAGTGCTCGGCCAGCTCCTTCACCATCGCCTGGATCAGCGCGGCCAGCCCGAGCGTGTGCTCGACGCGCGTCTGCGCGTCCATCACGCGGATCTCGACGGTGCCGAGATTCGGGTGCGGGCGCACGTCGTACCAGAGGTACGTGTAGTCCTCGATCACGCGCGAGGCGCACATGAACTCGATCTTCTGCTCGTAGTCGGCCCAGTCGTCGTACGTCGGCGGGATCCCGACGCGCGGGAACGCACGGAAGATCGGCGTGCGCGTGGAGGCCAGGCCGGTCGCGTCGGCACGCCAGAACGGCGAGTTGGCGCTCAACGCCAGCAGCACCGGCAGATGCACGCGCATCCCATTGGCAACGTGGATCGCCTTCTCGCGGTCGTCGATGCCGACGTGGACGTGCTGGCCGAACAGCAGCTCCTGGCGCGCGACGAAGCGCAGATCGCTCACGAGATCGCGATAGCGCGGACGCGCGACGATCCGCTGCTGCTCCCACATCGCGAACGGGTGCGTACCGGCCGAGCCGATCGTGAGGCCTCGCTCGGCAGCGGCGTCCGCCACCTGTCTGCGCAGCGCGCGCAACTCCGCGCCAGCCTCCGCGGCGTTGGGCTGCGGCGAGGTCGCGATCTCCAGCACCGACTCCATCAGCTCCGGCTTCACGCGCTCGGGCGACTGGCCCTCCAGCAGCGACTCGACCGCGTTGACGAGCTCGAGCGACTCGGCGTCGAGGATCATCAGCTCCTCCTCGATGCCGATCGTGTAGTTGGGGCCGGAGAAGTTCTCGTCCACGGGCCGGCAGCGTAGCCGTCCCACAGGCGGTGCAAACGACGGCTCAGGGGTAAACTCGGCCGGCGCTCGCCCCCGACGAAGGACGAAATTCACATGGCTCTCGGCTACGACGGCAAGCTCTACATCCTCGCGTTCGATCACCGCGGCTCGTTCCAGAAGAAGATGTTCGGGATCGCCGGCGACCCGACGCCCGAGGAGACCGCGACGATCGCGGACGCCAAGCAGCTGATCTACGAGGGGATGGCGCTCGCGGCCGACCGCGGCGTCGAGAACGAGGCTGTCGGCGTCCTCGTCGACGAGCAGTTCGGCGGCGACATCCCGCGCGAGGCGAAGGCGAAGGGCCTCAAGCTCGCGATGCCGGTCGAGAAGAGCGGTCAGGACGAGTTCGACTTCCAGTACGACGCCGACTTCGGCGCCCACATCGAGCAGTTCGACCCGGACTTCAGCAAGGTGCTCGTGCGCTACAACCCGGACGGCGACGCGACGATGAACGAGCGTCAGCTCGGCCGCCTGAAGACGCTCGCCGACTGGCTGCACGCGAACGGCCGCAAGTTCCTGTTCGAGCTGCTGGTCCCGGCCGAGCCCGCGCAGCTGGAGTCGGTCGGCGGCGACACCGACCGCTACGACGCCGAGCTGCGCCCGGAGCTGATGCGCCGCGCGATCGAGGCGATCCAGGACTTTGGCATCGAGGTCGACATCTGGAAGATCGAGGGCGTCGACGCGCAAGCCGATGCGCAGATGCTCGCCGAGCAGACGCGCTCGGGGGAGGGTCGCGAGAACGTCGTGTGCGTGCTGCTCGGTCGCGGCGCAAGCGACGCGAAGGTCGACCACTGGCTGCGCGAGGCCGCGCCGGTCGACGGCTTCGTCGGCTTCGCGATCGGCCGCTCGATCTGGTGGGACGCCCTGAGAGGGTTCTTGGACGGCTCGATCGCGCGCGAGGATGCCGCGTCGCAGATCGCCGACAACTACTTGCGCTTCATCAAGGTCTACGAGCAGCAGGAAGTGGCCTGAGTCTTCGCAGATCGAGGGTGCGGCGTCGCACATGACGCCGTAGCCTCGCTGCGGTGACCTGGCCGCGCGCACTTCCCTGGATCGCCCTGCTGCTGCTCGCCGGGCTGCTGCTCGGCGACGTGCACGCCCCGCGCTGGCTCGGCGGCGCCGAGGAGCCGCTGAGCGCCAACGGCAGCGCCTCGGCCCAGCTCGAGCGCGTGATCGACGGCGACACGATCGTCGCGCAGGTCGACGGGCGCGAGGAGCGCGTCCGCTACATCGGGATCGACACGCCCGAGACCGTCAAGCCGAACACGCCCGTGCAGTGCTTCGGCCCCCAGGCGCACGACCTCAACGCACGCCTGCTGGGGACGGCCGGAACCCAGCTGACGCTGCGCTTCGACCGCGAGCTGCGCGACCGCTACGGCCGTCTGCTGGCGTACGTCTTCCGCGGCGACGGGCTGTTCGTCAACGCGCGCCTGGTCGCGGCAGGAGCAGCGCGAACGCTCGCGATCGCGCCCAACACGGCCCGCGCAGCGCAGCTGAGCGAGTTGCAACACGATGCGCGCCTGGCAGGACGAGGCCTGTGGGGCGCCTGTTAGGGTTTTCTCCCCTATGAAGATGCGACAGAGCCTCGCTCAGCTCGAGCAGGCCTTCTTCGAGGAGATCGCGGAGGATCGCGCCCGCCGCCAGCGCCTGCGCGAGACCGCCGTGCAGCGCACGCGCCAGCGACAGCTGGAACGCGTCCACAAGCACGGCAACTGGCGCTTCGCGTTCCTCGTGCTCTCGATCATCGTGACCGCCGTCGTGGTGACGATCGCGATGTTCGAGACGCTCTACTACGTGATGGGCTGACGGCCTCAGCTCTCAGAGCCGATGTCGCGCAGCGCGGCGTCGACCTCCTCGCGCGCGCCCGCTTCCCCGCTCTCCTGCTGGATCTCCAGGTAGACCTCTCTGCGGAAGACGGGGACGTCGCGCGGCGCCTGGATGCCGATCCGCACCTTCTCCCCCATGATCGCGAGGACTGAGACCTCGATGTCGTCCCCGATCATGATGCTCTGATTGGACTTGCGCGTCAGGACCAACATTGCGCTGATGCCTCCCTGCTGTCCATGGTGGCCGGATGAGCGATCGGACGGTGAGGCAAGCGGCACCGATCCCTCCGCAGGAAGAATACCTGGACCCCCCGCCATCTTCCCCATTTATCCGGCGAATCGCCGGCGGCTCACATTCGCTAGTCTGCCCGGCCGATGGCACGTAGATCACTTCGCCCCCAGCTGAATCAGATTCGCACCTGGGTGCGCCAGGGCCGCACCGACGCCTGGATCGCACACCAGCTCGAGGTCACCACGCAGCAGATCGCCGCGTTCAAGCGCGAGAACAGACTCGTCCCCGACGAGCCCGAGCCCAACGGCGCCGTCGACTTCGACGACGAGATCGACCTGCGCGCAGAAGACGATGCGCTGATCGCCGCCGAGCTCGAGGCCGCGCAGAAGCAGCGCGAGCAGGAGGAGGCCGAGGCCGCCAAGAAGGCCGCGCGCAGACGCTCCCGCAGACCAGCCGCGGCCGAGGAGGTCGAGGACGAGGAGCAGGAGCAGGAGGACGGCGAGAGACCGGCCCGCCGTCGCGGTCGCCGCGGTGGCCGTCGCCGCAAGACGCGCGCCGGCGGTCCGCTCGAAGGCACGTTCGACCACGGCGACGAGGGCTACGGCCTCTGGCTCGATCCCGCCGTCCAGGATGATCCGGTCTACGCCGAGCACTGGGCGGGCCACCGTCCCGTCGAGATCACGATCGAGGAAGACCAGATCGTCATCCGGCGAGTGGACGGCGAGGACTAAAGGCTCAGCCCCGATCGAGGGGCTGTTGCTGTCGCTCCAGCTCCTCGGCGTCGCGCCGGCGGCCGCCCGACCAGTCGGACGCCTCGCGCACGTAGCGCGCGAACGCTGCGTCGCCGGCCGTCTGCGCGTCCCAGGCGCGCGGATCGCTCGGGACAGTCGCAATCGCGACGTCGAGGCACCAGTCGATCCCGGCGCTGTAGAGGTCGGCGAGCTCGCGCGTCGTGAACGGCCCGCCGAGGCGGCGGCGCAGCTCGTCGACGATGTGGTCGACGACGCGCTCGAGCAGGCGGCGCTCGTCGGCGTCCGCGCGGCTGAGGCGGCGCTGACCGTCGCTCCAGAGCTGCAGGGCGGTGTCGACGTGCATGCCGCGCAGGCTACCCGCCGGCGCGCGGGAGTCAGTCCTTCGGCAGCCCCGTGACGACGTACGAGCGCTCGCCCGGCTTGACCATCCCCAGGCGGCGCGCCTCCGTCTGGACCGTCCGCGGGTCGCGCAGCGCTCTCGCCCGTCTCAGCAGCGCATCATGCTCGCGCTGAAGCTGGTGCAGCTGCGCCTGCTTCGCATTCGACTCGTGCCACGTCGACAGCAGCGAATGCAGCGGGCCGACATACGCAAGCGCGACGAGCGCAAGCAGCACAAGCAGCGCCGTCCGCCCGACACGATCCCACCGCACCCGCAGAGCCGCAGCACCAAGCGCAGTCGTAGGCCGCGCAGGAGCGCGGCGAGCAGCAGCAGACGAAGCGGGTGGCACGACGACCACTTCGCGACCCAGAGACGAGTTCCTGCAACGCCAAGGAGGCGGGTGAGCAGAGCGGCCGATCGGCGAGCAGCGGGACGGCCGATCGGGCGGGTGGCGCGGGGAAGTCTTTTTTGCGGCCCCGCCCGCGAAAAAGAGCTTCCCGGCGACAGGACCCGCCCGCAGCAGCGTCAGGACCCGCAGGCTAAGTCAGCCGGCGCGTCTGAAGGCGCTCTTGCCCGGGAACGCCGCATCCGCCCCCAAAGCCTCCTCGATCCGCAACAACTGGTTGTACTTCGCCACCCGATCCGAGCGCGACGGCGCGCCGGTCTTGATCTGCCCACAGCCGGTCGCCACGGCCAGATCGGCGATCGTGACGTCCTCCGTCTCACCCGAGCGGTGCGACATGACGGCGCTGTAGCCGGCCTCGCGCGCCATCTTGATCGCGTCGAGGGTCTCGGTCAGCGTGCCGATCTGGTTGACCTTGATGAGGATCGAGTTGGCGGTTCTCTGGTCGATCCCGCGTCTGAGGCGCTGTGCGTTCGTGACGAACAGGTCGTCGCCGACGAGCTGGACCTTCTCGCCGAGGCGCTGCGTGAGCGTGGCCCAGCCGTCCCAGTCGCCCTCGTCCATGCCGTCCTCGATCGAGACGATCGGGTAGCGCGCGGCGAGATCGGCCCAGTAGTCGGCCAGCTCGGCCGCCGACAGCGAGCGGCCCTCGTGCTCGAGCACGTAGCGGCCGTCCTTGTAGATCTCGCTGGTCGCGGGGTCGAGCGCAATTGCGACGTCCTCGCCCGGCGTGTAGCCGGCCGCTTGGATGCCGGCCACCAGCACCTCCAGCGCCGCCTCGTTGGAGGCGAGGTCGGGCGCAAAGCCGCCCTCGTCGCCGACGGCGGTCCCGAGGCCGCGGTCGTGCAGCGTCTTCTTGAGGTGGTGGAACACCTCGGCGCCCATGCGCAGGCACTCGGAGAACGAGCTCGCGTCCCACGGCACGATCATGAACTCCTGGAAGTCGACCTTGTTGTCGGCGTGCGCGCCCCCGTTGAGCACGTTCATCATCGGCACCGGCAGGATGTGCGCCGCGTCGCCGCCGAGGTAGCGCCAGAGCGGCTGACGTTCCTCCGCCGCGGCGGCGTGCGCGGCGGCGAGCGAGACGGCGAGGATTGCGTTGGCGCCGAGACGCGACTTGCTCGGGGTGCCGTCGAGCTCGATCAGGAGGCGGTCGATGCCGGCCTGGTTCGTGGCATCTCTGCCTCTCACCGCGGTGGCGATCTCGCCATTGACGTTGTGCACCGCCTTCGTCACGCCCTTGCCGAGGTAGGCCGTGCCGCCGTCGCGCAGCTCGGTTGCCTCGTACTCGCCAGTCGAGGCGCCGGACGGCACCGCCGCGCGGCCCCACGCGCCGGAGCGCAGGGACAGCTCGACCTCGACGGTGGGGTTGCCCCGGCTGTCGAGGATCTGGCGGGCGTGGACGTGCTCGATCTGGCTCATTCGTCGGGTTCTCCTGGTCTCGGGGAAGCGGCGCCGCTGGCCGGCGGGCCGGTCGGGTGCTCGCCTGCCGCCAGCCGGCCGCGCGCGTAGAAGGTCAGCTGCTCGTCAGGGGCGAGATCCTCCCAGGCACGGCCGTCGCGTGCCGCCAGCTCGACGGCCGCCTCGACGCGGCCGCGGAAGCGCTCGCTCGCAGCGCGCAGGGCCAGCTCCGGGTCGACCTTCAGCTTGCGCGCGACGTTGACGGCGGCGAACAACACGTCGCCGAGCTCGTGGAAGCGCGCGTCGCGCGCGGCGTCGCCGTCCACGTGCGCGACCTCCTCCAGCTCCTCCAGCTCGTCGCGCACCGACTGCAGCGGCCCTTCGACGCCCGGAAAGTCGAATCCGCTCGACGCGGCCCGCCGCTGCACCTTGCGCGCGTGCAGCAGCGACGGCAGGTTCTCCGGCACCTCGGCGAAGACGCCCCGCTCGCGCCCTTCCTCGGTCTTCTTGATCTCGTCCCAGTTGCGCAGGACGTGGGCCGCGTCCTCGACCTCGACGTCCGAGAAGACGTGCGGGTGGCGGCGGATCAGCTTCTGCCGGCAGTGCTCCGCAACGGCCGCGAGATCGCCGGCGCCGCGCTCCTCGAGCAGCAGCGAGAGGAAGTGGACCTGGAAGAGCACGTCGCCGAGCTCGTCGAGCAGCTTGCCGTCGTCGCGGCGGTGCGCCGCGTCGGCGAGCTCGTACGCCTCCTCCAGCGTGTGCGGGACGATCGTGCGCTCGTCCTGCTCGCGATCCCACGGACACTCGCGCCGGAGCCGGCGCGTGAGCTCGTCGAGGCGCAGGAGCGCCTCCTGGATCTCCGACCGGCTCGCGCTCACGGCGCGGGAGATTACTTGGAGGTGGTGCTGGCGCCGCCCGCGGGCGTGGAGCTGCCCGTCGGGGTGGTTCTCGGCGTCGGCGCGTTCTTGCAGAGCTGGACCACGTAGCCGGTGCGGCAGTTGGTCTTGCTTCTCCAGCGGTCCTGGAACCCTCTGATGAAGTTGTTCATCTTCGTCTGCTGGCCCTGCTGCTGGAGAAGCGCTCTGATCTGTGCTCTCGCCTGCGAGAGCGGCGTCTGCTGCGCCGGCGTGATGGCCGTCACGCGCAGCAGGTAGTAGCCGAACTGGCCCTTGACCGGCCCGACGATGACGCCCTTTCTGGCGCTGAACGCAGCCTGGTCGACCGCTCTGTCCTGCTGGCCCTGGCTGACGCCCCGCAGCACCCCGCCGGTCGCCTTCGAGGCGGCGTCCGTCGAGTACTGCTTGGCAGCCGCCGCCCAGCTGGTGCCGCCCTGGACGGCGCTCTTGGCGGCGTTGGCCTGCGCCTGCGTTCTGGTCAGGATGAGCTGGATGTCGCGGCGCTCAGGGAGCGAGAACTGGCTTCTGTTTCTGTTGTAGTAGCTCTGGATCTGAGCGTCCGTGACCGACGCGGCGCTGTTCTGGATCTTTCTCGTGAGCGCCGCGGCGAGCGCCTGGATTCTCACGCGCTCGAGCACGTCGGCTTCACTCATGCCCGACGTTCTGAGGAATCTCTGGTACGCCGCTTCGTTTCTGAAGGACTGTCTCTTCGTCTGCGCGAGCTGTCTCTGGACGTCGGCGTCGGAGACGCTCACGTCCTGCGCCTCGGCCTCCTTCTCTATCCAGAGGTTCTGGATCAAGGTGCCCATCGTCTGTGCGACCAGTGCGTCGTTCTGCTGTCTGCACTGGGCACGGAGCGTGACGTCGGTCGGCGCCGGCTGACCTCTCGCCGGTCTCGACTGGCTGCGCAGCGTGGCGATGCATCTCGTGAAGGTCGGCGGGTCGGGAATCACGGCCGCTCTGCCCTGGGAGGAGCCCTTCGCCGTGATCTCGGCCCATCGTTCGTAATCGGCTCTGGTGATCGCCGTGCCGTCGACGTTCGCGACGGCGTTCGACGGAACGCTGTTGTCGCTGCTGCCGCAGGCGGCGAGCACGATCACGGCCACAAAAAAGGCGCTGAGCGCCAGAAGGATGCGAAGTGGTGTCCTCACGAGCACGGGCACTCTAGCGAACCGATGCACGCGTGTGCGTCAGTTGCGCCAATCGTTATCCAACTTTTAGCCAACTGGGGCTCCGTCGCAGCCGAGATTCAGCAGATTTGCAGCGATTACGCCGCTTCCCGCGTGACCGCGAGCAGCACGTCTGCGGCACGCACGACGGCCGGGAAGCGCGCCGCCGGGTCCTCGGGGACGCGCATCGACAGCTGCGACTTGCCGGACTCGTAGAGCGCCTCGGGGATCTGCTCGCGGATCTGCTTCGCGCGGCGCGAGTCGAGCTCGATCGGCGTGACCGCGAGCCGGCCGCCGCGGAAGCTGACGGCGCGCGCCCCCGCCTCGCCGAGCTTGATGCGCGCCTGCTGCAGCAGCAGCAGGTTCTCCAGCGGCGGCGGCAGCTCACCGAAGCGGTCCTCAAGCTCGATCCGCAGCTCGTGCAGCTCGGCCACCTCCCGCGCCCCGGCGATGCGGCGGTGCACATCGATCTTCGCCTGCTCGTATGGCACGTAGTCGGCCGGCACGTAGGCGTCGACGTTGACGTCGAGTCTGACCGGCTCCCACGACTCGTCGCGCTCGCCGTCGGCCCCGTCGCCGCCGAGCTCCGCGACCGCCTCGTCGAGCATCTGCATGTAGAGCTCGAACCCGAGCGCGGCGACGTGGCCGGACTGCTCGTCGCCGAGCAGGTTGCCGGCCCCGCGCAGCTCGAGGTCGCGCATCGCGACCTTGAAGCCGGCGCCGAGCTCCGTGTAGTCGGAGAGCGCCGAGAGGCGCTGCGCCGCTTCCGGCGTGAGCGCAGCGGCGGAGGGATAGAGCAGGTACGCATACGCGCGCTCGCGCGAGCGGCCCACGCGCCCGCGGATCTGGTAGAGCTGCGCGAGCCCGAAGTGGTCAGCCCGCTCGACGATCAGCGTGTTGGCCTGCGGGATGTCGATGCCCGACTCGATGATGCTGGTTGCCACGAGCACGTCGGCCTCGCCGCGCAGGAACGCCAGCATCCGCTGCTCCAGCTCTCTCTCGTCGAGCTGACCGTGGCCGACCACGAAGCGCGCCTGCGGCACGAGCCCGCGCAGCCGCTCGGCCGTCTCGTCGATCGTCTCCACGCGGTTGTGCAGGAAGAACGCCTGGCCTCTGCGCGCGAGCTCGCGCTCGATCGCCGCTTTCACGAGCTGCTCGTCGTACTCGCCGACATACGTCTTGACGGGTCGGCGGCCCTCCGGCGGCGTCTCGATCACCGACAGGTCGCGGATGCCCGCGATCGACATCTGCAACGTGCGCGGGATCGGCGTGGCGCTCATCGCCAGCACGTCGACCTTCAGCTTGAGCTGGCGCAGCAGCTCCTTCTGCTTGACGCCGAAGCGCTGCTCCTCGTCGACGATCAGCAGGCCGAGGTCTCTCGCGCGCACGTCGCGCGAGAGCAGGCGGTGCGTGCCGATCAGGATGTCCACCTTCCCCTCGCCGAACGCCTTGATCGCCGCTCTCTGCTCGGCCGCGGGACGGAAGCGCGAGACGTGCTCAATCGTGAACGGGTAGTCCTTCAGGCGCTCCCTGAACGTGCCGTAGTGCTGCTGGGCGAGGATCGTCGTCGGCACGAGCACCATCACCTGTCTGCCGTCGGCGGCCGCCTTGAAGGCGGCACGCAGCGCGACCTCCGTCTTGCCGTAGCCGACGTCGCCGCAGATCAGGCGGTCCATCGGGCGGCCCGTCTCCATGTCGGCCTTGACCTGCTCGATCGCCTCGCGCTGGTCGGCCGTCTCGCGGTAGGGCCACGCGTCCTCGAACTCGCGCTGCCAGTCGGTGTCGGGCGGATAGGTGTGGCCTTCGCGGCGACGGCGCTCGGCGTAGAGGTTGAGCAGCTCGCCGGCCAGCTCCTGCGCGGCCTTGCGGGCACGCGACTTGATCGTCTCCCAGCGCGTGCCGCCGAGCTTGGAGAGCGGCGGATGGGCGCCGTCGGCGCCGACGTAGCGGCTGATCTTCGCGAACTGGTCGACCGGCAGGAAGACCTTGTCGGTGCCGGCGAACTCGAGGTTCAAGTAGTCGCGCGTGACCCCCGCGACGGTCTTCGTGTCGAAGCCGGCGAAGCGCGCGAGGCCGTGGTCCTCATGAACGACGATGTCTCCCGTTCGCAGGTCGGTGAACGACCGCAGCGCGCCGCGTCGCCGCCCGCCGGCCGGTCCCTGACGGGCTGGACGGCGCCGGAAGAGCCGGTGTTCCGGGATCACCGCGAGTCTGAAGCCGGGCGCGACGAAGCCGTCGCGCAGGCGCGCCTCGGCGAACGCGAGGTCGGCGCCGGCCGGCGCTGAGCCGTTGACCCAGCGGACCTTCAAGCGGCCGAGGTTGTAGGCCGCGCGTTCGCCCTCGCCCTTGGCGCCGAATGCGACGATCGTGCGGTACCCGGAGCGCACGAGTCTCTCCAGCTCCGGCTCGGCGTCCTTGACGCTGCGGGCGGCGACGTCGGCCGCCTGCCCGCGGAACTGGAACGGCTGGTGCTGGTCGATCGCAGAGAGGCGGACCTTCGCCCGCGCGTCCAGCGCCGTCTCGATCGCCCCAGGCGCGATGTAGAGGTGGTGCGCGTCCTCGTCATGGAAGGCGTTGCAGACGTCCGTCCAGTGGTCGACGAGCGCCGGCGCGATCTCCTCCTCGGCGGCGATCAGCACCGCCGCATCGGGGACCAGGTCGAGCATCGCGTGGAAGTCGCCGACGGGCAGCAGCTCGGCGACATCGCGGCGGTCGGCCGCGTCGTCGGCAATGGCGGCCGCCTCCGCCAGCTCGCGATGCTCGACCGCCAGCTCGGCGGCGGGCGCGACCTCGACCTCGTCGACGTCGCCGAGCGAGCGCTGCGTGAAGGTCGAGAACCAGCGCAGCGACTCGATCTCGACGTCGAACAGGTCGACGCGGATCGCGTGGTCCTCGGTCGCAGGGAAGACGTCGAGCAGGCCGCCGCGGATCGCGAACTGGCCGCGGTCCTCGACCTGCTCGACGCGCTCGTAGCCCGCGGCGACGAGGTCGACGGCGCACTCGTCGAGGTCGAGCAGGTCGCCTCTTCTCAGTGTGAAGCCGTGCGGACGCAGTCTTGGGTCCGGCACCTTCTCCGACAGCACGACGGCGGAGACGACCACGACGGGGGCTCCGTCATCGCGCGCCGCGTCCTCCCCCAGCAGCGCGTCGAGTGCCGCCACGCGCAGGCCGACGAGGTGCGCCGGCGGCGCCAGGTGCGACTCGTACGTGACGCCGCGGCTGGGGTAGAAGCGCACGCGCCGCGGCGCGAGCCACGTTCTCAGGTCGGCAGCGAGGTCGCGCGCGTGGCGGTCGTCGCCGGCGACGACGAGCAGCGGTCTGGTCGGCTCCTCGTTGGCGAGCGCGGCGATGACGTAGGGCTTCAGCGAGACGCTGACGAACGCGCGGCCGCCCTGCGCTGCAAGAGCGCTGGTGGCGGGATCGTCGGAGGCGTAGGCGAGGAGGGTGCTGAGCATCGGAGACGGCACGCAGAACGGCCGCGCAAGGGGTTGCGCGGCCTGTCGCTCTGAGTGTACGTCGGGGCGCTCCGCTCCCGCGGTCTCGTTGCTCGACACGCGGTCCGGGGGCCACGAGGGAGGCGAGCAGCGGGCTCCGCGCCTCGGCTGCCCGGGCGCTCAGCGGCAGCGATCCCCGCTCCTCCATGCACCAGAAATACGAATGTGCGTCTGTACATCCATAGGGTGGTCAGAGGGACAGTGATCCGAGCGGGCGGCTGGATTGCACAATCGGCGCGCGGAACGCAACGAGGGAGCGCCGGGACGGCGGCGCAACTGCTTCCTTCCCCCTCGTGGCCGACGAGCGGCCCGGCGACCCGCGCCAGCGCCCGAGCGCAGCGCCAGCTACGCCACCAGCGAGCGGGAGCCGAGCACGATCGACTCCGCCACGTCGGCGGCGTCCGCCACCAGCGCCTCGACGTCGGCCTTCGGCTCCCGAAAGCGACCCAAGACGTAGGCAGCCACCCGGTCGGGGTCCGTCGTCGGCGGCCGATCCACCCCGATGCGCACGCGGGCGAAGTCGGCCGAGCCGAGCTCGCGCTTCAAGGACTTCAAGCCGTTGTGACCCGCCAGCCCCCCGCCGAGCCGCGCGCGGATGTCGCCGAACGGCAGGTCGATCTCGTCGTGGAGCACGAGCACGCGCTCCAGCGGCACTCTCAGCGCGCCGCGCGCGGGACCGACCGAGCGGCCGGCCTCGTTCATGTACGTCTGCGGCAGCAGCACCGCGACGTGCGGGCGCTCGGCTCCGACGTCCGGCGCGCCGACGCGCCCGTCCGTGATCAGGCCCGCGTACTTCTTCTTCGCGCGCGGGAGCCCCCAGCGCGCGGCCAGCACGTTGGCGACCTCGAAGCCGATGTTGTGGCGCGTGCCGGCGTACTCGGCGCCGGGATTGCCCAGCCCGACGATCAGCCAGTCGGCGCGCGCCGCTCCGGGCAGGCGCACCGCGAGGAAGCGGCTACTCGCCGCCTTCGGAGGACTCGCCCTCGGCGGAGCCCTCGGCTTCGCCGCCGCCCTCGCCGACGACCTCGGTCTCCGTCTCGATCTCCTCGTCGGCCTCGGTCGAGAGGCGCGGCGGGGTGAGCGTGGCGATCGTCGTCTCAAGGTCGTCGAGCAGCTCGACGCCCTCGGGCGCCGTGACAGCCGCCAGCGTGATCGTGTCGCCGATCTCGGCGGCCGAGACGTCGTGCTGGATCGTGTCCGGGATCTCGTTCGGCAGCGCCTCGATGTTCAGCTCGCGCGTGACCTGCTCGAGCACGCCGCCGGCCTTGACGCCGGGAGCGTCGTCGGCGCCCGTCAGCTCGAGCACCACGACGGCGCCGATCTTCTGTCTGAGGTCGACGCGGAGCAGGTCGACGTGCATCGTGTCGCCCGTGACCGGGTGGCGCTGCTGATCCTTCAGCACGACCGGCGTCTCGCCGCTGCCCTCGACGGTGAGCGAGATGACGGCACCGCCGTGGGCGAGTGCCTGGCGCAGCGTGCGTGCGTCAACCTCGAAAGCGAGCGGCTCGCCCTCGCCGCCGTAGACGACGCCCGGGACGAGCCCGGAACGGCGGAGGCGGCGGTTTGCGCGGGAGCCCTCGACTGTGCGGGGGCTGACGGTCAGTGTTGTCGTGTCGTCGGCCATGAGCGGCGACGCAGCTTAGCGCAAACCCTGCGCAGCCCGACGCGTGGCGCTACGCTGGATCGCATGGGAGACGAGACGCTGCTCGTCGCACTCCTGGGCGGACTTCATCTGCTCGGCTTCGGCTTCGCGGCCGTGATGCTGCTGCCGCTGCTGCGCGACGAACGCATCGTCCCCGCCGCGCACGGTGAGGAGGAGGACGACGGGGGCGGCGGCAACGACCGCCTCCGCCCCACGCCCCGACCCGGCCCGCGCGGCGGCGGTATTCCGCTGCCCGACGCGCTGCCCGCGCGCGTGCGCCTGCGTGAGCCCGGCCGACTCGCCGATCTGCTGCCGGCTCCAGAGCGGCGGCGCGAGCACGCTCCGACGCCGACGCGCGTGCCGGCGCACCGCCGGTAGCGCCGCTGCTCAGCGGCGCGTCACGTACTGGCGCACCGTGGCCTGCCCGTCGGCGAGCGCGGTGAACGCGGGCTTCTTCGTCCAGTCGAGCCGCACAAGCCCCTTCTGGTGCAGCGGCGGCTGGCCCCACGGATTCCCGCCGCCCCAGAACGGCCGCACGCGAAACTCCTGCAGCGCCCAGTAGACGCTGCCGGTCAGCCACGGCTTGCTCGCGAACACGCCGAGATGGAAGCGGACGAAGTCCTCCTGGAAGGCGTACGTCCCCTTCTCCTCGAGCGGTCCGTCGCGATTCGCCTCCGCGCCGTACTCGGTGACCGCGATCGCCTTGCGCGGGTAGCAGCGGCGCAGGTCGTCAAGGAACGACGACAACTGGTCGCGGTCGGCGATGTTGCCGCCGAAGCCGGTGTACCAGCCGAAGTAGTCGTTCATCCCGAGCAGCTCGATCGGCGCGTACGCGGCCTGGCAGGGCGTCTCCGGATGGCCGGCGAACGCGAGCGCGACCGGTCGCGTCGGGTCGAGCTGCTTCGCGAGCGCGGCCGCGGCGCCGATGTAGGAGGCCTGATTGCGACCCGCGGCGCTCGCCATCTCGTTGCCGACCGACCAGGCGGCAACGGACGGGTGATTGCGGTTGGCGAGGATGTTCGCTCTCAGCTGGTCGAGCGCGGTCGTGCGGAACAGCGGACGGCCGAGGTCGGCTTCCGGCAGCTGGTAGGTGGCGGGGATCTCCGACCACAGCAGGATGCCGTTCTGGTCGGCGAGGTCCTGGAAATCGGGGTCGAGCGGATAGTGCGCGCGCAGGAACGTCGAGTGCGACTCCTTCAGCAGCCCGATCACGCGCAGGCGGTCAGCGTGACTCATCACCGGGCCATTGGCGAGCGTGTCCTCGTGCAGTGCGACACCGCGGAAGTGCACGACGGTGCTGCCGTTGAGGATCAGCTGACCGGCCCTGTTGACCGCGAGCGTGCGAATTCCGGTGCGCAGGCTGTAGCCGGCGGAGGCGGTCGGTCTGGCTCTGCCGGTGGCGGCCGTCGCGGCGAGCCGCACGCCGTAGAGGCTCGGCTGCGCCGGGGACCACAGCTTGGGCTTTCTGACGACGAGCTGGCCGGTGAAGGTGGCGCTCGCTCGAGCCGGGATCGCGCGTGTGCCGAGCTCGACCGGCGCTCTGCCGAAGCGCGCGGTGAGATGCACCAGCTGCGTCGCGTGCGAGAGGTTGCGCGCGCCGGCGCTCAGCGTGACGACCGCCGAGCAACGCGGGCAGCGCAGCGACGACTGGACCTGGACGTTCTCGATGTCGACGCGGTCGACCGCGCGCAGCGAAACCTCGCGCAGGATCCCGCCGTAGTTCCACCAGCCGCCGGGCGGGACGGGGATCTCGCCAGGCGCACCACTTGGGTCGTTGGGCGGACGGCGGTTGTCGACGCGCACAACGAGGCGGTTGACGCCTCTGCGCGCAACGTTCGGCAGGTCGATCTCGAACGGCACGTAGCCGCTCACGTGTCTGCCGATCTGCCGGCCGTTGAGCCACACGGTGGCGCGGTAGTTGACCGACTCGAAGCGCGCGATCCAGGCGAGCGCTCTGTCGCGCGAGGGCAGGCGGAAGTCCTTGCGGTACCAGGCGACGGAGCCCAGGAAGCTCGGCTGGTCCTCGTCGCCTGCGTTCCAGGCGCTCGGCACGGTCGTCGCCGTCCAGCCGTCCGTGGAGGTCTGCGCGTAGAGACGCTGCGCGAGGCCGGCGTCGGTCGGATCGAGCCGCACGAGCCACGAGCCGCCGAGCAGGAAGCGCTCGTCCTGTCCTTCGAGCGCATGCGGTCTCGCGCTGGGGGTGTCAATCGTGTACGTCGTCGCACCCGCTGCCAGCGCGAGGCCGGGCATCAGTGCGAGCGCGAGGAGGGAGGCGAGCAGCAGACGGCGCATCGGTGCGTGAGCGTACGACAGGTCCGAGACGCCAGCGATGCGGGGCGGCGACTGCCGCGGTCAGGACCCTGACGCGACCCGCGCCGGGCACGCCGCCTGATGTCCGATCGGCCGGCTGAGCGCGCGCAGCTCGATCGACAGGCCGCCGATCACGTCACCGCCGCGATGGACCTGCACGCACTGCACGACCGTCGTCCGCGACGGCGTCTTCCACACCACGCGCGCGACGCCGTCGTGACCGCCGAGCGAGAAGCTCGTCGAGGCGTCGAGCCGTACGAGCGTCACCTCGCCGGGCGACCGCAGGCGCGCCGACGTGCGGTGGGCGTCGGCGACGCACGCCGATCGCCGCGCGCATCCGTCGATCTGCGCGATCACGGCCGCCGCGTCCCCGCGCGCCTGCGCGCGCAGCAGCGACACGATCGCCGACTGCTCGGCGCCGTTCGCGCTCAGCACGCGCGCGAGGCCCACGCTGATCGCGAGGAACGCCAGCACGCCGAGCAGCAGGAGCAGGATCCGGAGGGGGCGCCGCATCGCGGCGGGATCATGGCGTATGCGCTCAGCGGGAGCGCGCGGTCAGTGCAGCGGCTCGTCGCCGCTCAGCTCCAGGAAGCGTTCGACGGACGCCTCCTGGCGCTCCAGCTGCGTCGCCAGCTCGCGCGCATGCGCGGCCGCCAGCTCGGCGAACTCGGCGAGGCAGCGCTCCGGATCGTCGGGCAGCGGATAGATGCGCGCGAGGTCCTGCTGCGCGCACGCGATCCCCAGCGGCGGCTTGCCCTCGGCAAGCGTGCGCGCCCCGCAGACCGGCGCCACGACGAGCTGGCGGTCGGGCGCGACCAGCGCGACCGGCAGCAGGCGGTGCGCAGGCAACGGCGTGCGCAGCAGCACCGAGCGCTCGACCGTCACATCGCCCTCCGCAAGCGCCTCGAGTGGCTCGCGCCAGACGGCGAGGACCGTGTCGGCGCCGACGAGCGCCTCGCGCAGCGCGGTGGCTTGCTCGAGGTACAGCTGGGCGGCCTCGTCGCGGTCGTCCGCGTCGCCGAGGTCGAGGTCGCAGGGCACGCGCAGCAGCTCGCGCGCGGCGATCGTGTCGCCGGCGCCGCGGTGCCCGCCGGTGACGTACGTCTGAATCGTGCCGAGGTCGCGCCGGCCGTGAAAGACGACCGTGACCGACTCGCTCACCGGCAGCCCGTCGACCGCGAGCGAGACGGCCGCCGCGTCGGAGGCGTCGAGCAGCGCCCGTCGCAGCAGCTCCTCCGCGGCGCCGTCGTCCTCGATGCGATCTGACTCGCTCATCTCCTCGGGGAAGATTTTCCCGCGCCTGGCAAGCGCATGCACGGGGTAGGCTTCCGGCGATGAAGCTCCTCTACAAGCCGTTCGGCCTGATTGCCGGCATCCTCAGCGGGCTGCTCGCGCGCCGTCTGTTCACGGTCGTGTGGGGCGCGATCGACGACCAGGAGCCGCCGGAGGCGAAGACGGAGCGGGCGAGCTGGCCGAGAGTGCTCGCCGCCGCCGCGATCCAGGGGGCGACGTTCTCGGCGACGCGCGCGGCCGTCGACCGCGCGGGTGCGAGAACGTTCGAGCACCTGTTCGGCATCTGGCCGGGCGAGCGCGAGCCGGACAGAGCCTAGGCGCCGTTCGGGCGCAGCAGTCGGTTCGGCCGCGTCACCGACTATCTGGTAGGAATGGCCCATGGTCAGTCGCTCCCTTTGGGGGAGACGGGCGACGACCGCATCCGCGACGCGAGGGGGAGCTCGATTGCGCGCGCTCTCCCGCAGCCGTGCGGCCCGTGCACTCGTCGCCCACCAGCACCGCACGGCCGCGGGCCTCTTCGCCCTGCTCGTGCTGGCGTACCTGTGGCCGGCGCTGGTCGGCGGCCGCGTGCTTGCGCCGACCGGGCTGCTGCAGTTCTTCGCGCCGTGGGCGGCGAACAGGCCGCCGGGGGTGGAGCAGTGGGCGAACGGCGAGCTCGCCGACGTGGCGATCTCCTACTACCCCTGGACGGTGCTGGCGCGCGCGTTCGTCCACGCCGGCACGTTTCCCGCCTGGAACCCGTACGCCTTCGCGGGGACGCCGCTGTTCGCGAACGTGCAGATCGCGTGGGCGAGCCCGTTCAGCGTCCCCCTGTGGATCCTGCCGCTGCCCTACGCGTTCGGTGTCGCCGCCGCGCTCAAGCTGTGGGTCGCCGCGTTCGGCACCTACCTGCTCGGGCGCGAGCTGCGGCTCGGCTTCTGGGCCGCCGTCGTGGCCGGGACGAGCTTTGCGCTGTGCGCCTTCAACATCCTGTGGCTGAGCCATGGCGTGTTCGTGTCGGTCGCCGCGCTGCTGCCCTGGTCGATCTGGTTGACGGAGCGGATCCTCCGTCACGGACGCGGGCGCGACGGCGTGGCGCTCCGCCGTGGTCGCGCTGGCGCTCACCGGCGGCCATCCCGGCACGCAGGCGCACGTGCTCGCGGCGACCGTCGTCTACGCGCTCGTGCGCGTCACCCTGGCGCGCGGCGTGCCGGCGCGCGCCCGGCTCGAACGCGTGGGGCTCGTCGGCGTCGCGATCGTGCTCGGCGGACTGCTCACCGCGGTGCTGCTGCTGCCCGGCGACCAGGCCGCGCAGGACACCGTCGGCGCTGCGGCGCGGCAGCACGGCAGCGGCATCTTCCTCAGCTCCAGACTGACGCCGGACACGCTGCGCACCGCGCTGTTCCCCGACTGGTGGGGGCGGCCGAGCGAGAACCACCTGCTCGGTCCCGCCGCCTACCACGAGCGGACCTTCTACGCCGGGGCTGCCGCGCTCGTGCTCGCCGCGATCGCGCTCGTGACGCCGGGCGGCTGGCGGCGCAAGGCGCCGTTCGCCGTGCTCGGCGTGCTCGGTGCGGCGGTCGCGTTGCGCACGCCCGGCCTGTGGGACGTGGTGATCAGGCTGCCGGTGCTCGACCGCGTCCAGAACGGACGCGTGCTGCTGCTGTTCCTGTTCGCGATCGCGCTGCTGGCCGGCTTCGGCGTGCAGGCGCTGCTCGACGCTGCGGTGTCATGGCGGCGCATCGCTGCTGTGGGCGCGGCCGTCGCGCTCGCGGCCGTCGTCGGGATCGCCACGCTCCCGTCGGGCGGCGACGCGCTTGCCGGCGGGCTCGCGGAGATGGCGCAGCGCAGGCGCGAGGGGGTGACGGAGGCCGCCATGGCGCTGGCGAGCGTCGGCTGGTGGATCGTGCTGGCGGGCGCGGCGGCGCTGATCGCGCTGGTACTCGTGCGGCGCCCGCAGCTGCGGCGCATCGCAGGCGGGGCGCTCGCCCTGCTCGTCGCGCTCGACATGCTGCACTTCGCGCACGGCTACCAGAAGATGGGACCCGAGACGGCGATCGTGCCCGGACGGACGCCGGCGATCGCGTTCCTGCAGCGACACGCGCGCGACGGCCGGATAGTGGGCGTCTCCTCGCCGGAGGGCTGGACGCTGCCGGCCGACTGGTCCTCGACGTACGGGCTGCGCGACATCAGCGGCTACGACCAGCCGCAGCCGACGCAGCGCTGGTTCGAGCTCTGGCAGGTGCTCGACCCCAACGCGATAAGCCCGTACTCGCTCACCTCGCTCTCGCCCGCCGCCCCACAGGTGCTCGGCCTGCTCGGCGCCCGCTACGTCGTCGCGCAGCCGAGGACCAGGTTCAGGCTCGGCGGGCTGCGCCCGGTGTACGACGGGCACGACGCGCGCGTGTTCGCGAACCGACTCACGATGCCCCGCGCGATCGTCGCGCGCAACGTCGCGGTCGCGGCGAGCGAGCAGGACGAGCTGGCGACGATCGGCGACCCCTCGTTCGACCCGCGCCGCGACGCCGTCGTGCGCGTCGACGAGCTGCCGGACTCCGGCGCGCCCGCGAGCGGCGCCGGCAGCGTAAGCATCGTCGAGGAGCGCAACGCACGCGTGACGCTGCGCGCGACCTTGCGACAGCCGAGCCTCGTCGTGCTCGACGACCAGATCGCGCCGGGCTGGAGCGTGACGATCGACGGCCGCCCCGCGCGTGCACTGGAAGCCGACATGGTGCTGCGGGGCGTCGTCGTCCCCGCCGGCAGGCATGAGGTCGTGTGGAGCTACCGCGTTCCCGGCCTGCGCGCCGGCGCGGCGCTCAGCGGCGTTGGTCTGCTGGCCGCGATCGCTTGGATCGGCGTGCTCGTCGTGCGGTCGCGGCGCGTCAGCCGCCGCGCAGCACGAAGCCGCGCCCTCTGAGCTCCGCGACCTGGTCCTCGAAGGTCCCGAAGTCGCGCTCCAGGAGCGCGTCGAGCGGGCGGCCGGCAGGTCCGCTCGCGCGGACCCAGCGGCGCAGGACGGCAGCGCCGACCTCCTCCTCCGCCTCGGCCAGCAGGTCGAGCAGGATCGCCAGCTCGGGTCGGTGCGACAGCTGGCCCGACAGCAGCTCGAGCGGGTCGGCCGCGAGCGTCGTGCAGAGCTCCTCCTCGGAGAGGCCGAGCAGGTCCATCAGGCGGGCGGCGGCGTCGGCTGAGCTCAGAACAGCTGGTTCTCGCCGCGGAAGACCTCGGACACCGAGCCGTCCGTGAAGATCTGGCGGATCGAGCTGGTCAGCAGCTCCGCGCACGGCAGCACGGTGATGTTGTCCGGCGCGCCGTCGCGCAGCGGGATCGTGTCGGTGACGACGATCTCGTCGAAGGCGGCGGCGGCGAGGTTCTCCCATGCGTTGCCGGAGAAGACCGCGTGCGTGGCGGCGGCGAGCACGCGCGTGGCGCCCGCGTCGCGGACCGTCTGTGCGGCCGCCTTCAGGGTGCCGGCCGTGTCGATGATGTCGTCGACGATCACCGCGGTCTTGCCCTTCACATCGCCGATCACGTAGCCGATCTCGGCAACCTGCTGGGCCGGGCGCTCCTTGTTGAGGATCGCCAGCTCCGCGCCGATGTGAGCCGCGAACTTCTTGTTCAGCTTCACGCGGCCGGCGTCCGGCGAGACGACGACGAGGTCCTCGAGGCCCTGGTCCGCGAAGTACTTCTCGAGCATGAACATCGCCGTCATGTGGTCGCACGGCTTCTGGAAGAACCCCTGGATCTGCCCGGAGTGCAGGTCCATCGTGAGGATCCGGTCGATCCCCGCGGTCTCCAACATGCGCGCGACGAGGCGCGCGCTGATCGGCTCGCGCGGCGCGGACTTCTTGTCCTGGCGCGAGTAGCCGTACCAGGGGCAGACGGCGATCACGCGGTGGGCGGAGCCGCCGACGGCCGCGTCGACCATCTCCAGCAGCTCCATCAGCGCGTCGTTCGCGGACAGGCCCGTGCGCGCGTTGCCGCAGATCGGCTGCACGATGAAGATGTCGGCGCCGCGGATCGACTCGTCGTAGCGGCAGTAGACCTCGCCGTTGGAGAAGGTCTTGAGCGTCACCCCGCCGAGCTCGACGCCGAGCTTGCCGGCGATGTCGTTCGCGAGCGCGGGGTGCGCGCGACCGCTGAACAGCATGAGCCGCTTGTCGTAGCCGATGTCCAGCTGGGTGCTCAGACGCTCCTGAGGCTCGGCGGCGCTCATCTCGGGTGCGAGTGTACGCCTCGGTGGGGACGATACGGGGCTCATCTCTGGGCCCGCTCGCGGACGTGCTCGTCGTAGCCGGCGAGGTTGCGCTGGCGCGCGCGCGCGATCCCGAGCGCCCCGTCGGGGACCTCATCGGTGATGACGGAGCCGGCGCCGATCCAGGCGTGGTCGCCGACCGTGACGGGCGCGACGAACGACGTGTGCACGCCGCCGTGGACGCCCTCGCCGATCGTCGTGCGGTGCTTTCTGGAGCCGTCGTAGTTGGCGGTGATCGTGCTGGCGCCGAGGTTCGTGCCGGCGCCGATCTCGGCGTCGCCGATGTAGGAGAGGTGCGGGACCTTCGCGCCCTCGCCGACGTCGGAGTTCTTGATCTCGACGAACGCGCCCGCCTTGCTTTGCTCGCGCAGCAGCGCCTTCGGGCGCAGGTAGGCGAACGGGCCGACCGTCGCGCCGTCGCGGACCTCGCACTCGGTCGCGTAGGAGTGCGGAATGCGGACGTCGGCGCCGAGCGTCACGTCGATCAGCGTCGTGAGCGGGCCGACGTCGCAGCCCGTGCCGATGCGGGTGGCGCCGTGGATGCTCGTGAACGGGTTGATCGTGGTGTCGGCGTCGATCTCGACGTCGGCGTCGATCACGGTGGAGGCGGGGTCGACGATCGTGACGCCTTGCGCCATGTGCCTGGCGTGGATCCGCTGCTGGGCGATCGCGCGGACCGTGGCGAGGTCGCCGCGGTCGTTGATGCCGAGCGCGAGCGCCGGATCGTCGACGGTGTGCGCGGCGACCACCTTGTCCTGCGCGCGCAGGATCGGCAGCGCATCCGGGAGGTAGAGCTCGCCCTGCGCGTTGTCGGGGGTGACCTGGGCGAGCGCGTCGAGCAGGTCGCCGCCGGCGAACGCGTAGACGCCGCCGTTGACCTCGCGGATCTCCAGCTCGGCGGGCGTCGCGTCGCCGGGCTTCTTCGTCTCGACGACGCGCTCGACGGCGCCGTCGGGACCGCGCACGACGCGGCCGTAGCCGGTCGGGTCCTCGAGGATCATCGTGAGCATCGTCGCGCTGGCGTTGTGGTCGGCGTGCGCCTGCGCGAGGGCGCGCAGCGCCTCGCCGGTCATCAGCGGCACGTCGCCGCAGATGACGATCACGGGCGCGTCGCGCTCGATGTGCTCGGCGGCGCTCTGGACGGCGTCGGCGGTGCCGCGCGGCTCCTGCTGGACCGCGAGGACGACGTCGTCGCTCGTGCCGGCCGCCTCGTCGACGAACGGCTCGAGCGCCCGGTCAGGACCGCCGACCACGACCACCTTTTGGGCGCCCGCGGCACGCGCGGCCGCGATCGGCCACGCGATCACCTGGCGGCCGCAGAGCGGATGCAGCAGCTTGGGCGTCGCGGAGCGCATGCGCGTTCCCTGCCCCGCGGCGAGGATGACGACGACCGGCGCGGTCACCGGCGCATCGTAGCCGGGGCCGGCCAAGACCGCTCGGCGACGCGCCTCGACCGCCGGGCCCCGCGCCTCACCCGGTGGCGCCCTTGGTCCGGCCCCCTAGAATCGACCCACCCGTTGGGGGGTCGTCTAATGGCAAGACTCCGGCCTTTGGAGCCGGCTATCCGGGTTCGAGTCCCGGCCCCCCAGCTTCTGGATTCTTTGGTTTTGCAGGGTGATGCGGATGCGCCAGGTCATCGAGCAGAGAACCGGCGGCCCGCTTCAGATTTTCGGCGGAAAATCCCTGCAAATCGCAGTAACGCTCAGCGGGTAGCCTCGGGCTGCCGCCCATCCTGCCTCGTGGCCCGCCTGCATCTAGGGTGCTCTCAGCACCGCGTGCGTTCCAACGCTTCAAGCGGGAGGTCCCATATGCACCAGCGACGACCTCAACGATCGAGCGCTCTCCATACTCGTCACGAAGCCGCGTTGAGCTGATCACAACAGGCGGTTGGTGCAGCCCGCGCCCATCTGCGGACGTGCCCAGCATGCCGCTCCCGGGCGCACTAACACGTCCAACGCGCGGAACTGCGCCCGTCGGCGGCGCGAGCACCGCGGCGCCGACGGTCACGCTCGAGTCTGTCGAGCGCGTCGAGCCAACGTTCGAGCGTCAGATCCACCTTGCGCAGCGCAGTGAGACCGGCTGCCAACTAGCGGGTCCGCTGCTCGTCGAAGTCACCGACGCCTGTCATCACGGCGAGGCGCACGTCTATCAAGGCTGATGATCTCGCGTTCCCGCCCTGACACAGGTGTCGATATATTGACGACTCTGCACCAGAGTGCCGCGCTGCAACCCATAGCCCGACAACGAGAGGACGGCAGTGACCGCAGAGACGTCGGAAGTCGTGACCACCGCGGGAGCCGAGCTGTACGTCGAGCAGCGAGGCGACGGGCCGCCGCTCCTGATGATCGCCGGCGGCGGTGGCGACGCCGGCTTCTTCTCGCTGGTCGGCGACCTGCTGGCGGACAGCTATCGCGTCATCACCTACGACCGCCGCGGCAACTCGCGCAGCAGCAGACGCGGTGGGCCGATGGAAGTCGCGCAGGAGGCGGACGACGCGCTGGCGGTGCTCCAGGCGTGCGACGTCCTCCCCGCCCTCGTCTTCGGCACGAGCGGGGGCGCCATCGTCGGCCTCGACCTCGCCGCGCGGCATCCCGGGGCGGTCGCGGGCCTGGTCGCCCACGAGCCGCCGGTCGTCGAGATCCTGCCGGACGCCGACGTCTGGCGCGCGCACTTCGCCGCCGTCGACGCGCTCTACCGCGAGCAGGGCCATGAGGCGGCGGAGGCGCTGTTCCAGTCCGAGATCGGCTTCGCCGAGACGTTCGCGCCGCGGCCGGAAGCCGCGGAGGCGCTGCAGCGGATCCATCGCAACTTCGTCGAGATGTTCTACGTCGAGGAGCTGCTGCCGTTCACGGGCTACGTGCCCGACGTCGAGCGCATCCGCGCGAACGGGACGCGCGTCGTGATGGGCCTCGGCGACGCCAGCAGAGGGCGCTACTACGGGCGCACGCCGGTCCTGCTCGCGGAGCAGCTCGACTGCCCGCTCGTCGACTTCCCGGGCCATCACGTGGCGTACCTCGAGGAGCCGGAGCGCTTCGTCGCGGCCCTGCGCACGGCGCTGTCGGCGCTCGGGGACGCGGGGGCCTCGTCGACCGCGAGCTGACGCGCGGTCGACGAGGCGACCCGCCGCGCGTCTACTCGAAGCGCAGCGGCAGCTCGCGCACGCCCATGTGGTGTCCGCCCTCCATGTGCGAGACGCGCACCTCGCCCGCGACCGAGAACGGGCCGCGCGCCAGCATCTCCTGGGCCAGGATCCGCAGCTCCGCGCGGGCGAGGTGGACACCGACGCAGCGGTGCAGCCCCCAGCCGAACGCCATGCTGCCCGCCATCATGCGGCCGGGGTCGAACTCCTCGGCGTGCGGGCATCTGGCCTCGTCGCGGTTGGCCGAGGCGAACACGAGCAGGACCTTGTCGCCCTGCCGCATCTGCACGCCGTGGAACTCGGTGTCGTGCGTGACGGTGCGCGCGAAGATGTGCGCCGGCGCGCGCAGGCGCAGGCTCTCCTCGATCACGCGCCGCAGCCCCGGCACGTCGTCGCGCACCTCGGCCTGCAGCTCCGGCCGCAGGGCGAGCTCGTACATCAGGTTCGCGCTTGCGTTCATCGTCGTCTCGTGACCGGCGATCGCGAAGGTGGCGAGGGTCGAGCGCAGCTCCGCGTCGGTGAACGTGCGACCGCCGACGTCCGCAGTCACCAGCTCGGTCAGCAGGTCCTCGCGCGGGTCCGCGCGGCGCTCGAGCGCCTCGGCGAACAGCAGGTCGATCAAATCCTCGAGCGCCGTCTTCGTGCGGCCGTCCTGACCGAACCCCTCCCAGATGCGCTCGGTGAGCGAGCGGATCTGCGCGCTCACCTGCTCCGACAGGCCGAGCATCTCGGAGATCAGGCGGATCGGCAGGTGAACGGCCACCGCCTGCACGAAGTCGCCTCCGCCGGCCGCCGCGAAGCCGCTCACGAGCTCGGCGGCGAGCGCGCGGATCTGCGGCTCGGTCTCGCGCACGCGCGCGGGCGTGAGCGCGTCTGCGAACACCTTGCGGTAGGCGGTATGCAGCGGCGGGTCGAAGTCGAGCGGGACGAACAGCATCTGGCCCGGCTGACGCGGCACGTGGGCGCCCTCCGCGGAGGAGAACGTCTCGTGGTCCGCGGCGGCGGCCATCACGTCCTCGTGGCGCGTGAGGACCCAGAAGCCGCCGTGGCGGTCCGACCACGCGATCGGATGCTCGCGCAGCCGCGCGTAGACGTCGTAGACGATCTCGGCGGTGAGATCCGGGGCGTGATGATCGAAGTGCGCACACCATCGATCGAGATCCTCGACCGAGGCGATCTCCTGCTGTGACATCAGCTCTCCTCCAGACGGTTCGTGCCTGTATGCCCGACGGACATTTCTGCATCCACCTGTCTAATATTCGTCACGAGAGTCTACAAGGAGCGCGCATGAGAATCGAGGTCGACACGAGCCGCTGCCAGCTCAACGGGGAGTGCGCGCTCGCCGCGCCCGACCTGTTCGCGATCGGCGACGACGACGTCCTGCGCTGGAACGCCGAGCCGCCGGCCGAGCAGCACGAGCAGGCCGCGGCAGCAGTCGCCGCCTGCCCGGTCCAGGCGATCCGCGCGCGCTGACGCGGCGGTTACGAGACCGACAGCGCGTCGGCCGCGACGTCGCGCATCGAGGCGAGGTACCGCTCCCACAGCGTGTCGAACCGGTCGGTCGGCGCCGAGATGCCGAGCGCGTACGGGAGGCGCCCCTCGTCGAGCGGCACGGCGAGGCAGCTGAGGCCCTCCGCGAACTCCTGGCGGTCGGCGGCATAGCCGTCGGCGCAGATCCGCTCCAGCTCAGCCTCGAGCTGCTCGCGCCCGACGATCGTCCAGGGCGTCAGCCGCCGCAGCGGGTGCAGTTCGAGGTACTCCTCGCGCAGCGTGCGGTCGGCGTGCGCGAGCAGCAGCTTGCCGGCGGCGCGCGCGTGCGCGTCGGCGCCGTAGCCCTGCGGCACCGCCGTCGCCTGCACGGTGTTGCGCCCGTGCGCGACATGCAGCGTCGTCGGCGCGCCGGCCCACCAGCCGGCGGCGTAGGCGGTCTCACCGGTCGCGATCGCGACCTTGCGCACCAGCGCGCCGAGGTGCTCGCTCGGGGCCAGCTGGCGGCGGAAGCCCTCGGCGAGCGTCCCCACGCGCAGGCCGAGCATGTAGCGGCCGCGGTCGTCGCGGGTCAGTACGCCGCAGCCGACGAGCGTGTGCAGCAGGTGGTAGGTCGCCTGGCGGCTGACCTCGACCTGCTCGCTGATCTCGCGCGCCGTCAGCCCGTCGTCGCTGCGCGCGACCGCAAGCAGGATCCCGACCACGCGCGCAGCCGACTGCACGCGGGGCCGCGCGCCGTGCGGCTCGCCCTCGGAGAGGTCGACGGTCTCGGTGCTCATCGCCCCGGAAGGATCACATGCGGATCATTCCGCTGGCACGCGCTGCGGTGCGCCGGTTCGCGCCGAGCGGTCGATCGCCGCCTCGATCGCCAGCTCGGCGAGCCCGTCGTCGCCGCTCACCGGTGGCGGCTCGCCGGTCCGCAGGGCGTCGCAGAAGGCCGCGACCGAGTCGGCGTAGGAGGTCGAGTAGACCTGGCCGGCGACGTCCGGGTTGACCCAGGTGACGCTGTCCTCGCCATTCTCGTGATCGCGCCGGTAGCGGCCGTGGACGCCCTCGGCGCTCGCGCGGGCGACCGTGCCGTCGAGCTCGATCCGCAACAGCGCGTCGCGCTCGAAGCGCCCACTCGTGCCCGACAGCGTGCCGACCACGCCGTTCGCGAAGCGCAACATGGCGACGCGGTCGAGGTGCCCCGGCGCCGACAGCGCCGCGACGCTCTCGACCTCGCCGACGATCCAGCGCAGCTGGTCGATGACGTGCGGCCAGCAGGCGAAGTGCGCCCATGCGCGCACGGCCTTCAGCTCGCCGAGCCGCCCCGCCTCGACGTCGTCCTTCACACGTCGCAGATGCGGCATCGTGCGGTAGTTGAAGTTGACGCCGAAGGTCGTGCGCGCGCGGTCCCACGCCTCCAGCACGCGGCGCACGTCGAGGTAGTCCTGCTCGCGCACGTCGTGCGCTCTGTTGGCGGCGTACAGCGGCTTCTCGACGAACAGATGCCGTCCCCGTCTGAGCGCGTCGTCGAGCAGCTCGAGCCGCGCCCACTCCGGCGTCGTCACGACGACCAGCTCGATCGCGTCATCGGCGATCAGCTCCTGCGGCGAGTCGTACGGTCTGAGCCCGTGCCGCGCCGCGAACGCGCGCGTCGTCTCGGGGTTGCGGCTCGCGCAGCCGACCAGCGCGAAGCCCTCCTGCGCGGCGAACGCGGGGGCGTGGAACGACGCGGCATGGCCGAGCCCGACGATGCCGACGGTGCGCTTCCGATCCGGTCCCATGTCGCCCCCGCTCATGCGTCGGTCGCCACCGCGGTGGCCTGATAGTCGAACGTCGCCGTCAGCCCGCCGTCGATCAGGATCCCGGCGCCGTTGACGCCGATCGCGCGATCCTCCAGCAGGAACGTCGCGACCTCCGCCACGTCCTCGGGCGCCAGCAAGCGGCCGGACGGATGGCGCTCGGTCTTCTCGCGCAGGAACGCCTCCGGGTCGGCGGCGGCGTCGACGTGGCGGCGGAAGAACGGCGTGTCGATCGCCCCGGGACAGACGCAGTTCGCACGGATCCCCTGTCGGCCGTGGTCGACCGCCACGCAGCGGATCAGCTGCAGCAGCGCGCCCTTGCTCGCGCAGTAGGCCGCGAGCCCCTGCTCGGCGAACAGCGCGTCGGTGCTGGCGACCGCGACGATCGCGCCGCCGCCGCGCTCGATCATCCCCGGCAGGCACGCCTGCAGCGCCGTCGCAGCGGCGAACACGTTGACCTCAAAGACCTCGCGCAGCGCCTCCGGCGCGAGCGTCAGCACGCTGCCGACCTCCAGCTTCCCGGCGCACAGCACGAGCTGGTCGGGCCCGCCGCCGTGCGCGGCAGCGACCTCACGCACGCGCCGCCACGTCGACTCCGCCGCCACGTCGGCCGTCAGCCGCGCGACGTCGCCGGCAGGCGCCTCCTCGCGCCAGGCGAGGTCGATCGCGAGCACGCGCGTGCCCTGCCGCAGCAGGCTGCGCACGCACGCCGCGCCGACGCCGGAGCCGGCGCCGGTCACGACCGCCAGCTTCCGCTCGACCGTCATGCCGCCACCTCCCCGCCCGCGAGCGCCGGAGCGACCTCCTGCATCAGCCGCCGCATCGAGGTCGCCTCCGGGAAGTCCATGAACCAGCAGATCACCTCGTCGATCCCGAGCGCGCGGTAGGCCTCGAGCTTCGCGCGCACCTCGTCGGGCGTGCCGATCACGAACTCGTCGCGCAGGTCGTCGAACGTCAGCTCGTCGCGCCCCAGCTCGGCGTTCGTCTGGGCGACGAACGCGACCACGTCGCGCATCGCCTCGCCGCTCGGGTGCTGCTGACGCAGCTGTGCGAAGCGCTCGAACAGCCGCTCGCCCTCGGCGCGCTCGTCGTAGATCAGCACCTGCGTCTCGAGCGTCTTGCGCAGCGTGCGCGGATCGCGCCCGCGGGCCTCGCAGGCGGCCTCGACCTTCGCGATCTTCTCGCGCAGCACGTCGAGGCCGGCCGGCATCGAGTTCCACACGTCGGCGTGCGTGGCGATCAGGTCGAGCGTGGCCTCGTCGAACGCCTCGCCGATCCAGATCGGCGGATGCGGCCGCTGCACGGGCGTGGGGGTGCAGATCGCCTCGTCGAGGCGGTAGTGCTCGCCCGCGTAGCTGACCGGCTCGCCGCTCCACAGCAGCTTCGCGAGCTCGATCGCCTCGGCCACCCGCGCCGCCCGCACGGCGCGGTCGGGCTCCCACTCGTACCCGTAGGCGGTCAGCTCGCGCTCGCGCCAGCCCGGATCGACGAACAGCTCCAGCCGCCCGCCGGACTGCACGTCGAGCGTCGCCGCCATCTTCGCCGTCAACGGCGCGTGGCGGAACTCGTTGCCGAGGTGGATCGTGCCGAGCCGCATCGAGCTCGTCATGCCGGCGAGCACGCTCAGCGTCGTCCAGCCCTCGTAGATCGCGCCGTCGCGCCCGAGGAACATGTGGTCGGCGACCCACAGCGCGTCGTAGCCGAGCCGCTCGGCCTCCAGGACCGCCGAGCGCACCTCGTCCCAGTCCAGCCGCTCGGCGTTCGGCGTGCGGAAGTCCGGCACACCCGGGTTGGCGAAGATCGGCACCGCGAAACCGAGTCTCATGAGGGCAGCTCCTCTCATTGCATGAACTGTCCGCCGTTGACGTTGATCGTCTGGCCCGTCACGTAGCTCGCGCGCTCCGACAGCAGGAACGCGATGACCGCGCCGACCTCGGCCGGCTCGGCGTAACGCCCGAGCGGGATCGCGTCGAGCATCCGCTGGCGCTGGCCGGCCGAGTACGCCGCCAGCATCGGCGTCTCGATGATCCCGGGCGCGACGCAGTTGACGCGCACGCCGGCGTGCGCCTGCTGCGCCGCCAGCACCATCGTGAGCCCGATCACGCCGGCCTTCGACGCGACGTAGTTGGGCGCGCTCCAGATCGAGCGCGTGCGGCCCGAGACGGACGAGACGTTGACGATCGCGCCGTGGGCCTGCTCCAGGTAGGGCATGAACGCGCGGCAGGTGCTGTAGACGCCCTTGAGGTTCACGTCGAGCACGCGGTCCCAGTCGCGCGGCGTCACGTCGGCGATCGAGCCGAGCTGCAGCACGCCGGCCGAGTTGACGAGCCCGGCGACGGCGTGGCGCGCGCCGATCGCGCTCGCCACGGCCGCGACCGCCTCGACGTCCGTGACGTCGACCGGGTGCCCTTCGCAGCGGGCGTCGCCCCGCTCGCGCAGCGCCGCGACCGCCTCCTCGAGCCGCTCGCCGCGGTCGAGCAGGACAGTCGACGCGCCGGCGTCGACCAGCAGCTCCGCCGTCGCGAGGCCGATGCCGCCGGCACCGCCCGCCACCACCGTGACGGCCGCCCGGCTCATCGCGCGCCGGTCCCGCCCGCGAGCGCTGCGAGCCGCTCCGGGGAGGGCTGCAGCAGCTCCAGCGTGATGCCGTCGGGATCGTGCAGGTATGCCGCCATCCCGCCGCGGTTCGCCCCCTCGGTGATCGCCACCGGCGGATTGCGGAACGCGACGCCCGCGGCGAGCATCCGCTCGTAGCGCGCCGGCAGGTCGTCGACGAGGAAGGCGAGATGGGCCGCGCCGACCTCGTTCGTCGCCGGTCCGCGCTCGACCGTCCCGCGCGGCGCGACGTACTCGACCAGCTCGAGCATGTGCGTCGAGCGGCCGGGCGAGACGCCCGGGATCGCGAACTGCGCCACCTCGAGCACCGCGGCGGGAATGCCGACGAGCACCGGCGTATAGGCGTTCTCCTGGCGTTGGCGATGCACCAGCTCGAGGCCGAGCACGTCGCAGTACCACGCGACCGAGCGCTCGATCGAGCTGACGGTGAACGAGAAGTGCAGCGTGTCGAGCAGCATCTCTCCCGCCTACGCCAAGGCCGCGACCGGCGTCTCCAGCAGCGCTCTCAGCTCGGCCAGGAAGGCCGCCGCGTCGGCGCCGTAGAGGATGCGGTGGTCGCTCACGAGCGTGAGCCGCATGACCCGCCGGGTGGCGCAGCGGCCGTCGGGCAGCGGCACCGCCCGCGGCTCGGCCGCACCGGCGCACAGGATCGCCGCCTGCGGCGGATTGACGATCCCGGCGAACTCGGCCACGCCGTACATGCCGAGGTTCGAGATCGTGAACGTGCCGCCCGCCAGCTCGGGGGGCGTGATCGAGCCGTCGCGCACGGCACCGGCCAGCCGACGCACCTCCGCCGCGATCTCGGTCAGCCTCCTGCGGTCGGCGTCGAACACCGTCGGCACGACGAGCGCTTCCTGCGAGGCGACCGCGACGCCGATGTTGACGCGCGCGTACGTCTCGACGTGTCCGTCGCGATAGGAGCCGTTCACGCGCGGATGGCGCGTGAGCGCCACGGCGGAGGCGCGGATCAGCAGGTCGTTGACGGTGACCTTGACGTCGCGCTCGGCGAGCGCGGCGCGCAGGGCGAGCGCCGCCTCCATGTCGACGTCGACCGACACGCTGAAGTCCGGGATCGTCGCGCGCGACTCCGCCATGCGACGGGCCACCGTCTGCTGCAGGCGGCTCAGCGCGACGCGCGTGGGCGCGCCCTTGGCGCCGCCGTCGGCGGCGGGAGCCGACGCGGGGCTCGGCGGATCGGCCGCGGCCGGCGCATCGCTCGCAGGCGCCCCGTCGCTCGCCGACTCGGCGGCGCGCAGGACGTCGTCCTTGACGACGCGGCCGCCCGGGCCGGAGCCGGCGACGTTCGCCAGCTCGACGCCGAGCTCGTCTGCGAGGCGGCGGGCGACGGGGGACGCGGCGACCCGGCCGCGCTCCGCCAGCACGGTCGGGCCACCGGCCGGGAGGCCTTCGGCCTCGGTGAGCGACTCCGCGGGCGCCTCCACGGGCTCGCTCGTCGCCTCAGTCCCCCCGGCAAGCTCCTCGTCGTCCCCGATGACTGCCATCGCGGCCCCGACCGCCAGCGTCGTTCCGGCCGGCACGAGCTGGCGCAGCACGCCGTCCTCCTCGGCCTCGAACGGCATCTGCGCCTTGTCCGTCTCGATCTCCACGAACTCCTGTCCGCGCGCGACCTGCTCGCCGTCGCCGACGAGCCAGTTCACGACCGTGCCCTCCTCCATAGAGTCGGACAGGCGCGGCATTGCGATGCGCGCCATCCTCAGCGCTCCATCGCCGCGCGGATCTCGTCCACGATCCGACCCGCGCTCGGCAGGTGGGCATCCTCGAGCGGGCCGGCATAGGGGATCGGGACGTCGTCGCAGCCGACGAGCGCGGGCGCCGCGTCGAGCAGCTCGAAGCCGTCGAGCAGCACCCGCGCGATCAGCGACGCGCCCCAACTGCCGGACGGCGCAGCCTCCTGGACCACCACGAGGCGGTTCGTCTTCTCGACGCTGGCGATCACCGTCGGGACGTCCATCGGCGCGAGTGAGCGCAGGTCGATCAGCTCGACCTCGACGCCGTCGCCGGCGAGTTGCTGCGCCGCCTGCTCGGCGCGATGACGCATCATCTGCGTGGCGACGACGGTCACATCCGAGCCCTCGCGCACGACGTGCGCCTTGCCGAGCTCGCCCGCCGCCGGGCCGTCCAGCGCGCCTCTGACGTTGAAGAGGCCCTTGTGCTCGAACACGAGCACCGGGTCCGGGTCGGCGATCGCGGCGCGCAGCAGCCCGTAGGCATCCGCGGGCGTCGCCGGTGCGACGATCTTCAGGCCCGAGACGTTGAGGAACCAGTTCTCGACGGCTTGGGAATGCTGCGCGCCGAAGCCGGTGCCGGCGCCGTTGACGAGGCGGATGGTCACGGGCATCGTCACCTGGCCACCCGTCATGTAGCGGTACTTCGCGAGCTGGTTGGCGACCTGGTCGAAGCAGACGGCCACGAAGTCGGCGAACATGATCTCGGCCACCGGCCGCAGGCCCTGCGTCGCCGCGCCGACGGCGGCGCCGACGATCGCGGTCTCGGAGATCGGCGTGTCGAGCACGCGTCTGGCGCCGAAGCGCTCCTGCAGTCCCTCGGTCAGCTTGAACACGCCGCCGGCGGCGGCGACGTCCTCGCCGAGCAGGAAGACGGTGTCGTCCTCGGCCAGCGCGTCGGCCATCGCGCGCACGACGGCCTCGCGGTAGGTCACGGTCTCGCTCATGCGTACACGCCCTCCAAGCGCGTCTCGGGCGTCGGGTCCGGCCAGCTCATCGCGCGCTCGAGCGCGCCGGCGACGTCGCCCGCAGCCTGCTCGCGCAGCGTGTCGAGCGCCGCTTGATCGACACCGCGTTCGCGCAGCGCCGCCTCGGTGAGCAGCAGCGGGTCGCGCTGCATCCACTCCTCCAGCTCGCCCTCCGGCCGGTAGGTGGCCGGGTCGGAGCGCGAGTGGCCCTTGTGCCGGTAGGTGAGCGCCTCGATCAGCGTCGGCCCCTCGCCCGCGCGGGCCCGCGCGACGGCGGCGCCGGCGCAGGCGACGACGGCCTCGACGTCGTTGCCGTCGACCTGCTCGCCCGGCATGCCGTAGGAGGCGGCGCGATCGGCGAGGCGCGCGATCGGCGTCGTGCTCGCGAGCGGCGAGTACTCGCCGTAGAGGTTGTTCTCGATCACGAACAGGACGGGCAGCTTCCAGACGGCGGCGAGGTTGAGCGCCTCGTGGAAGGCGCCGATGTTCGTCGAGCCGTCGCCGAAGAAGCAGGCGGTCGCGGCGCCGCTGCCGCGATACATGGCGGCGAACGCGGCACCGACGGCGATCGGCAGGTGCGCTCCGACGATCGCGAACGACCCGAGCGCGCCGACGCTCACGTCGGTCAGGTGCATCGAGCCGCCCTTGCCGCCGCAGAGCCCGTCGGCCTTGCCGAGGATCTCCGCGAACGAGCGGTCGAGCGGCGCGCCCTTCGCGAGCACGGCGCCGTGGCCGCGGTAGGTGCACAGCATCGTGTCGCCGTCGCGGTCGAGCGCGGAGCAGACGCCGACGGCGACCGCCTCCTGCCCCTGGCAGAGGTGGGTGGAGCCGCGCACGAGGCCCTTCGCGAAGAGGCGGTGCGTCTCGTCCTCGAACAGGCGGATCTCGTGCATCCGGCGCAGCATCGCGAGCAGCTGATCGGCCGCGAGCCCCGCGCCGGCGGGGCTGGTCTCAGGTGATGATCTGTTGGTCTTCATGCGCCGACCGAGCGTTTCAGCGCCGCGATCAGGTGTCCACGCGAGGCTCACCATTCGGCGATTCACCGGCCTCCAGCGGGTGCACGGCGAGCGGCGTGACGCGCACGTCCATCCATGGATGCGCGGGGAGGGAGGCGATCGCCGCGTGCAGCGCGCTCGCGTCCTGGGCGACCCAGATGCCGACGTTCGCGCGCCGGCCCGGGATCCGCCAGATGCGCGCGATGGCTCCGGCCGCGATCAGCTCCAATCCGCGCACGCGCTCGGCCTCCATCACCGCGTCGCGGACGTCGTCGGGGATCGGGGCGATGTCGATCTCGACGAGGAACTCCATCAGCCCTTCACGCTCCCCGCCGTGACGCCGGCGATGAAGCGGCGCGTCATCAGCACGTACACGAGCACCACCGGGATCGCCGAGATGACGACGCCGGCGAACACGAGCCCGTAGTCGGTCGAGTAGGCGCCGAAGAAGCTGAGGATCGCGAGCGGCAGCGTCTGCAGCTCCGCTCGCGTCGAGAACAGCAGCGGCAGGTAGTAGTCGTTCCAGATCCAGACGCCGTTGAGGATCGCGACGGTCATCATCGGCGCGCGCGCGAGCGGCAGGATCACGTCGAGGAACGTGCGCCACGGCGTCGCGCCGTCGATCGCCGCGGCCTCGCTCAGCTCGCGCGGGATCGCACGGAAGAAGCCGACCAGCACGATCACGCCGACCGGGATCCCGAGCGTGGCGTACATCAGGATCAGCGGCCAGATCGTGCCCAGCAGGCCGAGCTGGCGCATCTCGATGAAGACGGCGATGCTGATCACCTGCGTCGGGACGAACAGCCCGCTGACGATCAGCAGCTGCACGAGCGCGGCCCCGCGGAAGCGCAGCCGCGCGATCGCGTAGGCGGCCAGGCACGAGACGGCGGTGCCGAGCAGCACGGAGGCGACGGTGACGACGACGCTGTTCACGAGCGCCGTCGGGATGTTCGCCTCCTCCCACGCCCCGCGGTAGTTCGTGGGCGCGAACGACGCGGGCAGGCCGAACGGCGAGGCGAAGAACTCCTCGACGGACTTGAACGAGCCGACGAAGAGGAACCAGCAGGGCGCGAGGATCGCCAGGCAGGCGATCGCGAGCACCGCCTGGCCCGACAGCGAGCTGCCGAACGCGCGCAGACGCCGGCGGCGGCGCGCGGCGGTCGCCGTGCCGGGGATGCGGGCGGCCTCAGAGGACACGCTTCTCCCTGCGGCCGAGGAACGCGAGCAGCGCGAACGCCGCGAGCCCGAGCACCGCCGTGAGGAAGATGCCCTGCGCGACGGCGTAGCTGAAGCTGGCCCCGCTCGAGAACTGCCCGGTCGGGAACGCCGTCGTGTAGACGGCCGTGCCCATCACGAGCGTCTCGCCGTCAGGCGCTCCGAGCGGCCCGGTGAGCACGTAGACGAGGTCGAACGCGCGGAACGCGAACACCGCGAGCAGGACGTTGACCGTCGTGAAGGCGGGCGCCAGGAACGGCAGCGTCACGTCGCGCAGCACGCGCGCCGGGCGCGCGCCGTCGATCCGCGCGGCGTCGCGCAGCTCGCCCGGCACGCTCTGCAGGCCGGCGAGGAAGACCACCGTCGCGAGCGCGTTCCACTGCCAGGCGAGCGCGGCGATCACGACCCACAGCGCGGTGCCGGGGTCGGCGAGCCACTCGCGCTGCAGGCCGCCGAGGCCGACCGCATCGAGCGCCGGGTTGAGGATCCCGATGCTCGGGCTCAGCAGCACCTGCCAGATGAATCCGATCGCCAGCGGCGAGAGGACGTAGGGCAGGAAGATGATCGCGCGGTAGACGTTGCGCAGCGCGAACTTGCGGTCGATCAGCATCGCGAGGCCGAGCGAGACGGTGTTCGTCGCGACCAGCAGCACGACGAAGATCCACACGTTGTGCAGCGCCGCCGCGAGGAACGAGTCGTCGTGCAGCAGCCGCGAGAAGTTGTCGAGGCCGACGAAGCCCCCGACCGGCCCGAGCCCGTCCCAGTCGAAGAACGCCAGCCAGTAGGACCCGACGGTCGGCAGCACGTAGAAGCCGAGCGTGAGGACGAGCGCCGGCAGCAACAGCCAGAGCGCGAAGCGGCGCCGCGCGAACCCCGCGACGCGGGCCCGCACGAGGCCGGTCGGCTGCGCTGTCGCCTCGACGCCCATCCCCACTCGACTCGCTAGGAGGAGACGACGATCGCTCTCTGCATCGCCTCGGCGAAGCCAGCGGCGTCGAGCGATCCGGTGAAGATGCCGGCGGATCTCTGCGCGACGCCGAAGCAGCCGATCAGCGCGTCGCTCTCGAGCCACACGATCCCGGCCGGGTTGCCCGCGGCGATGAACTCCCGCTCGACGCGGTTGCGGTCCCCGGCGCCGGTCGGCGTGACGCCTCTCACGACCGGGACGCCGATTCTGTTCGCGACGATCTGCTGCGCCTCGTCGCTTGCGAGCCAGGCCACGAACTCCGCCGTCTGCTGCTTGTGCGGCGACTTCTTGTTGATCGTGTAGATGATGTCGTTGCCGGACACCGTCGACTGCAGCGCACCGTCCGGCGAGGGGAACCCGATCACGCCGACGTCGGCCTTCGGGTTGACGTCGATGTAGCCGGCGTAGTCCTCCGTGCCGCCGATGATCATCGCCGCGCGCCCCTGCGCGAACAGCGCCTTGCCCTCCACGTAGGGCACGGCCGCAAAGCCCTTGTTGTAGTAGGGCTGGCAGTCGATCATCAGCTGCGCCGCGCGCACGAGCTCGGGCTCGGTGAGCTTGCGCCTGCCGGTCGCGAGATCTTCGACGGTGGTCTCGCCGAGGATCGCGGTGACGGCGAGCATGTAGAAGAAGAACGGGATGATCATGTCCTGCGCCGGCATCGAGAACGGGGTGACGCCCTTGTCCTGCAGCGTTCTCGCCACCGTCATCAGCTCGCCCCACGACTTCGGCGGCTCGAGCCCGTGCTCGGCGAAGATCGCCCGGTTGTAGAACAGGCCGACGGTGAAGGACGCGAGCGGGACGCCCCAGACCTTGCCGTCGTTGACGGTCGCGGCCTTCGCCACGAGCGTCAGCCGCGACGGGTCGACCTTCGCCCCGACGGGTGTCGCGTAGCGCAGCCCCTGGCGGAAGCGGGCCGCGCCGAGGAAGCCGAGCGCGTCCGGCGCCGCGCCGCCGACGAGCGCGGTCTGCAGCAGCGCCTCGTACTGGTCGGCCGGCTTGTACGACATGTCGACCGAGATCGACGGGTGCGCCGCATGGAACGCCGTGAGCAGCTCCTCGATCGGTCTGCGCAGCTCGGGGTGCTCGTGCCAGGCCGCGATCGTCGTGCTGCCCCCGCCGTCGCCGCCGGAGTCCGAGCCGCAGCCGGCGAGCAGCCCGCCGGCGAGGCCGGCGAGCGCGAGGCCTCCGGCGCCCTGCAGCGCGCGACGCCGCGAGACCAGACGCTGCAACCGTTCATCGAGATCTGTCACCTGCTCCTCCTCATGCCGTGGTGGTGATCCCTGCCAGCTCCGTCAGCGACGCACCTGTCTCCGGATCGAAGAACTGGAAGCGCGCCGGATCGACGACGAGCCGCAGCCGCTGACCGACGCGCGCGCGACTGCGCGGGTCGACGCGCGCGTTGAAGACGGCGCGCTCGCGTCGCATCAGCGTGTCGTCCTCGCCGTCGCTCGCGTCGCGCAGCTCGGCGCTGTCGAAGCGCGGCGCGTCGAGCGTGAAGAGCACGTGGAGGTCGGAGCCGAGCTCCTCGAGCACGTCCACCTCGACCTCGAGCCGGGGCAACCCACCGGGCGCGAAGTCGGCGTCCTCGAAGCTCTCCGGGCGGATGCCGAGGATCACAGGGCCGACATGTGCCGTGGGCGGCCGCCGGTCCGGGGCGAGCGGGAGGCTCACGCCCCCGAAGTGAACCGCTCCCTCGCTCAGGCGCGCCTCGACGAGGTTCATCGCGGGCGAGCCGATGAACGCCGCCACGAACAGGTTCGCGGGCCGCCCGTAGAGCTCCTGCGGCGGCGCGATCTGCTGGATCACGCCGTCGCGCATGACGGCGACGCGGTCGCCGAGCGTCATCGCCTCGACCTGGTCGTGCGTGACATAGACGGTCGTGACGCCGTTGAGGCGGTGCAGGCGCGCAAGCTCGACGCGCATCGCCACGCGCAGCTTCGCGTCGAGGTTCGAGAGCGGCTCGTCCATCAAGAAGGCCGCGGGGTCGCGCACCATCGCGCGGCCCATGGCGACGCGCTGGCGCTGGCCGCCGGACAGCAGCGCGGGGCGCCGGTCGAGCAGCTTGTCGAGCACGAGCAGGCGCGCGACCTCGTCGACGCGCCGCGCGATCTCCCCCTTCGGCACGCGCCGCGCCTTCAGCCCGTAGCCGAGGTTCTGCCGCACCGTCATGTGCGGATAGAGCGCGTAGTTCTGGAACACCATCGCGATGTCGCGATCGCGCGGCTCCGCGTAGGTGACGTCGCGTCCGCCGATCAGGATCTGCCCGTCGCTGACCTCCTCGAGGCCGGCGAGCATCCGCAGCAGCGTGGTCTTGCCGCAGCCGGAGGGGCCGACCAGCACGAGGAACTCCCCGTCGGCGACGGTGAGCGACACGTCGTCGACCGCGCGAACGCCGTTCGGGAAGGTCTTGGTGACGGCGTTGAAGGCGATCTCTCTCACAAGGCCTCGGCGCGGCTGCCACGAGCGCGCTCTCCTGATTCGGCAGTCTCGAGCGCAGCCAACGACGCCCTCAACGGACTTGTCAGATGCTGAGAAGCACTGGGCCGGACCGTTCGCAGTCACCCAGTAGAATGCGCATTATCTGCGTGAGGACTCAAATAGTGAGTGACTTTTCCGCGGTCGTCGTCGACCCGGTGCTAGAATCGGGCACGACGGTGAGGAGCGAAGCTCGACAAGGACGTACGCGTCCGCGGGTGCAGTCCGTCGCCCGCGCCGTGCAGATGGTCGATCTCGTCGCGCGCAGCGACAACGGCCTCACGGCCAAGGAGATCAGCACCGAGACGGGCGTCAACCGCTCGGCGACGTATCACCTGCTGCACACGCTGACGCAGACCGACGTGCTTGCACGCGATGGACGCCGGTACCTGATCGGCCCGCGCGCCGGCGTGTTCGCGTCGGGGCTCGCGCGCCACCACGCACCGAACGAGCGGCTGATCGCGAGTGCGCGGTCGCTCGCCGCCAGGATCCATGAGCCGGTGATGGTCACTGCGTGGGGAACGAACGGCATGACGGTGCTGGGTCGCACCGGCGGCGTCGGCCTCGCACGCGAGTTGACGCGCGGCTTCGCCGACGACAGCCACGCGCGCGCGTCCGGCAAGCTGCTGCTCGCGCTCGGGTCGCTGGAGGCGCGCGAACGCTACCTCGCGACGCATCGCCTGTCGGCGCGGACCCCGCACACGATCGTCGACCCGCGCGCGCTCGAGCGCGAGCTGGACGACATCCGCGAACGCGGCTACGCGATCGACAACGAGGAGTTCCTGCCCGGCGTGTGCTGCATCGCCGGGCCGCTGGAGAGCGGCCGAGGCCCCGTCGCGCTGTCCGTCGTCGCGCCCGCTGATCGCTTCCACGCCGAACGCGACCTGTTCATCACGGAGCTGAAGCGCGTCGTCGGCAGCGGCGGCGTCCCCGCGCTCGAGCTCGCCTGAGCGCGTCGCCGGCCGGGCGTCGCCCGGCTCAGTCCATCACCAGGCCGCCGTTGACGTTCACGTGCGAGCCGGTCACGAAGCCGAGGCCCTCGGACGCGAGCATGACGATCACCGCCGCGACCTCCTCGGCCGTCCCGTTGCGGCGCAGCGGCACCGCGTTCGCGGCCGCCGCGAGATCCTCCGCGCTGAGCCGCTGCGTCATCGGGGTCTCGATCAGCCCGGGCGTGAGCGAGTTGACGGTGATGCCGCTGGGGCCGGCGTGCTTGGCGAGCGAGCGCGTCAGGCCCATCACGCCCGCCTTCGACGCCACGTATGCCGGCCCGGCCGCGCCGCCGCCCGTCTGCGCCGCCGAGGAGGCGAGCGTGACGATGCGGCCCCAGCCGTTCACGGCCATCGCGTCGATCGCGGCGCGCGCGCAGTGGTAGGTGCCCGACAGGTTGACCGTGAGCGTGCGGTCCCACTGCTCGTCGCTCAGCGCGAGGCCCTCCGTCTCCCACACGCCCGCGCACGTGACGAGCACGTCGAGGCGGCCGAAGCGCTCGACGGCCGCGGCGACCGCGTCGCGCGCCTGCGCCGGCACAGAGACGTCGACGACGACGGGGTGCACGGCGTCGGGGTGATCGGCCTCCAGCTCGGCGGCCGCCTCGTGCGGACGCAGGTCCGCGAGCACGATGCGGCAGCCCTCGGCCGCCAGCGCGCGCGCGGCGGCGAGCCCGATGCCGCTGGCGCCGCCCGTGATCAGGGCGACGCGTCCATCCAACTTGGTGTCCATGGCGCGAGTATCAAGCGGCGCTCCAGCGCCGGCAACCGGCGCGTCAGGTGATGACGCAGCGCTTCGCCGGGCGCGCCGCGCGCTTTAGCGTCGGCGGCTCCGTTCGACATGGGAGATGCTTGAGATGCGGGCACTGTCCTTCAACGCCGCCGACGACGTGACGCTCGTCGAGGCGCCGATCCCCGAGCCCGGCGAGGGCGAGGCGCTCGTGCGCGTCGAGGCGAGCGCGATCTGCGGCAGCGAGCTGCATGCGGGACCGGGCGAGAATCCCGGCCACGAGGCCGCCGGCAGGGTCGAGCAGGCTCCGCCGGACAGCGGCTTCGCGACCGGTGAGCGCGTCGGCGTCAGCGCCGTCACCGGCTGCGGGCGCTGCGAGCAGTGCCGCGCCGGTGTGCAGCTGTACTGCACCGTCGACCGCAGAGTCCACACCGGCATGCACGCCGACTACGTGGCGGTGCCGGTCTCCGCCCTGCGCCGCGTGCCGGAGGGCACGCCTGCGCGCGACGCGGTGCTGCTGTCCGGCGACGCGCTCGGCGTGCCGGTGCGCGCCCAGCGGCGTGTGCCGTCCGCCGCCGGCGACCGCGTCGTCGTGATCGGCGCCGGTCCGGTCGGCCTGGGCCACGTGCTCGTGCGCGCCCACGTCGGCGCAGAGGTGATCGTGATCGAGCCGACGGCCTACCGACGGGAGCTGGCGCGCACGCTCGGCGCCGCGGCGGCGCTCGAGCCGGGCGAGGACGCGAGGCCTGCGCCCGCGCTCGTGATCGAGTGCACGGGCATCCCGGCCTGCATCCAGCAGGCGCTCGCGCTCGTGCGGCCGAGCGGCACGGTGCTGCAGTCCGGCATCTGCAGATGCGTCGAGGTCTCCCCCACCGAGACGTTCGTGCTGCGGGAGGTCATGTACACCGGCACCTGGTACTACGCCGACGAGGACTACCCGGAGATCGTGCGGCTCTACGAGGCGGGGCTGCCGGCGGGGCGCATGATCACGCACGACGTCCCCGCCGACGAGATCTCGGAGGCGTACCGGCATGCGTTCGTCTCGAAGGATTCCGGCAAGGTCGTGCTCGACTGGACGCGCTGAGAAGCGGCTCGGCGGCCCGCCTCCGCCCAGGCGGGCCGCCGGCCGGGGCGGCGTCAGCCGCCCGCCGTCAGCGGATTGCCGCCGTCGGCCTTCGTGATGAACCAGCCGCCGTCGACGGCAAGCGTCGCGCCGTTCACGTAGGCGGCCTGGTCGGGGGAAAGCAGGAACGCGCAGGCGCGCGCGACGTCGTCCGGGTCGGCGAGGCGCCCGAGCGGCACGCCCTGCGCGAGCGCGGCGGGCGCGGGCGCCATCCAGCCCGCGACGAGCACGTTGACCGCGATCCCGCGCGGGCCGAGGTCGAGCGCCGCGACCTGCGCGAGCGTCGTCAGGAACGCGCCTGCGACGGCCGGCAGGCCGGTGCGCTCGGCGGCGCGCAGCACCGGCGGGTCGACGACCACGACGACGCGGCCGGGCGCCTCGCGGGCGACCAGCTCGCTCGCCAACGCGCGGACGGCGACGAACGCTGCGCGCATGCGGCCGATCGCCTCCTCCCACGCCTGCGGCTCGACGTCGAGGAGCGCGGTTCCGAGCTGCGGAGCGCCGATGCCGACGACGAGCGCGTCGGCATCGGCGCCGGCGTCGGCGCGCGCGTGGCCGGTGGACGACAGCAGCGCGTCGAGCGCCTGCTCGAGCGCGGGGTTCAAGTGCTCCAGTCGATAGCGCATCTCAGTACTTCCCCACCACGTAGCCGCCGTCGACGCGCAGGAACTCGCCGGTGACGTACTCGGCGTCGTCGGAGCACAGGAACGCGACCGCCTTGCCCATCTCGATCGGCCGCGCCTCGCGGCCCGCTGGGATCTGCGCGAGCATCGTGCGCTCGACGTCCGATCCGGCGTCGACGTCCGCGAGGTCGCTGCGAACCCAACCCGGCCCGATGTGGTTGACGGTGATGCCGGCGGGCGCCAGCTCGATCGCGAGCGTGTCGGCGAGCGCGCGCAGCGCCTGCTTGGTGGCGCCGTAGATCGCGCACTGCGCGAACGACATCTGCACGTGGACCGACGACGTCAGCACGATCCGCCCGCGCGTGCCGGCTTCGAGCATCCGCCGCGCCGCCGCCTGGGCGACGTTGAAGCCGCCGGTCACGTTGACGGACACCATCGCGTCGAAGTCCGCGTCGGGGATCTGCTCGAACGGCGCCCAGCGCGCCAGGCCGGCGTTCGGGCACGCGGCGTAGAGGGGGCCGAGCTCGCGCTCGATCGCCGACAGCATCTGCTCGACGGCGTCGCGGTCGGTCACGTCGGCGCGGTAGAAGCGCGCGGTCGCGCCCTGGCGCTCCAGCTGCTCCACGAGCTCGGCCGCCTCGTCCTCGGCGCCGACGTCGTTGATCGCGACCGCCGCGCCCTCGGCGGCGAGCGCCTCGACGATGCCGCGCCCGATCCCTCTGCGCCGCGCAGCGCCCGTCACGAGCGCCACCTTTCCGGCAAGCCTCATCGTCTGCTCCTCACAGTCGTCTCGTCCGTCACGGCAGCACGCGCACGTGCTCGACGTTGACCTCGGTCCCGCGCGTCCCGGGCGGGCGCTCCCCGCTGACGACGACGCGCAGCTCGTGCGGGCCGCTCGGCAGGCCGGTGACGCTCCACAGCGTGGGCGGCAGCACGGAGTTGCCGAGCTGCGTGACGCGCTCGACGAGCTCGCCGTCGAGGTAGACGTCGGCCCATCCGGCCCGCGGCGAACGATAGCCGCACCACAGCACGCCGGTCCCCTCGAAGGCGACCCTGAACGCCGTTCCCGCGGTCGAGGACGTCATGTAGCGGCGGCGGCTCGTCAGCAGGAAGTAGGGGACGTCGACCTGCTCCCAGGACGCCGCCGGCTCGTAGTCGAGCTGGTCGTGCGGGCGGCGGTCGCCGTCGTCGTCGAAGTGCATCGCGTACGGAGCGCCCGGCTCCAGCTCGTAGTAGGGCGCCAGCGCGACGGCGCGCCCGTCGGCCGCGCGGCCCTCGAACGCGAGCCGCGCCGCGTCGGTGCGCCGCAGGCTGGTCGCGACGGCGGCGACGTCGTCGAGCGTCAGCCGTCTCGACGTCTCGTCCTCAGGGGCGACGAGCACGACGGGGCCGTAGCGCAGCGCGACCGGGCCGCGCTCCAGCGCGGGCTCGACCGGCAGCACGGCGAGCTCCATCGGCAGCGTCAGCTCGATCGCGTCGCCGTCCTCCCACGTGCGCTCGACGCGCGCCCAGCCGTCGCGCAGCTCGTGCTCGAGCGGCGCGCCGTTCAGCGTCAGGCGCGGCGCGGCCGCCAGCCAGCCGGGGACGCGGAAGGCGAGCGCGCCGCGGGCCGGCCGGTCGAGCGCCACGTCGAAGGCCACGCGCTCCTCGACCGGGAAGGCGGTGCGCTGCGCGAGCCGCATCGTCGCCCCGCCCAGCGAGCAGGTGACCGACGACGGCAGGTAGAGGCAGACCTGGAGCGCGTCGTCGCCCGCGTAGTAGATCTGGTTGACGTACTCGGCCATGTTGATGCCGTTCGTCGTCGAGCAGCAGGACCACTCGATGCCCCAGGTCTTGCGGGCGCCTTCCAGGCCGTAGTCGGCGAAGTACTGCATCGCGCGGCCATCGGGACGCGTCGGCGGCGCCGCGCCGATTCCGTTGTAGACGTTGAGCTCCATCCAGTCGCCGTAGCGCGCGTCGCCGGTCAGCTCGATGAGGTGCCGGACGAGGCGCATCATCGCCCACGACGGGCAGGAGATCTCTGCGTGGCCTGTCTCGGCGTGCAGCACCTCGCCGCGCTGGCGCGGCTTCATGAACGACTCCAGCGGCCCGAACATGCCGGTCGCAAACGTCTGGCTCGCCTGCACCAGCTCGTAGCCGGCGAGGGTCACGTCGAGGTATCGCTGCTCGCCCGTCGTCTCGTAGAAGGCCGCCGCGCTGTTGAGCGTGTTGACGTGGCTGTGCGCCTGGTAGAAGTTGCAGGCCTCGTCGGCGCGGGCCATCAGGGCGTCCACGTCGCGCTCGAGCAGGGCGTCGTAGAACGCGTCGTAGCGGTAGGCGTCGGCCAGCTCGCGGTACAGCGGATCGTTCGTCAGCGCATAGGCGCGCAGCAGGTACTCCGGCAGCGTGTACCACTCGAGCTGCGCCAGCCCGCTCCAGGCGTACGGCTTCGAGCCGGTGCCGTAGCGCTGCATCCAGCGGCTGATGCGCTCGAGCACCGGCAGCGCGCGCTCGCCGCCGACGTACTCGTGGACGTCGAGCAGCCCGCAGACGAGCTTGTCGTAGGAGTACTCGATGCCGCCGGCGAAGCGCCCGCTGAGGAAGAAGCCGTCCTCCTCGATCGTCTCCTCGAAGCCCTCCACGAGCGCGCGCGCCTGCTCGGCGAAGTGGACGTCGCCGGTCGCCGCGTAGAGGCGGGCGTAGAGCGTGAGGAACTGGCCGAGGTTGTTGAAGAGGCCCTCGCCGTACCAGCCGCGCAGCGGCGTGCCCGGCGCCGGCATCCCCTTGCGGACGCGGAACGGGTAGAGCAGCGCGTCGTTCGAGACGGCCGCGAACGTCGCGCAGGTCTCGTCCAGCTGTTCGCGCTGCGGGCAGGCGCCGAGCTCGACGCCCGCGTAGTTCATCGCCGTCAGGAGCCTGGGACCTCGGGACACGCGACGAGTCTGCGCCGCACGTACGCGCCGCTCAAGCGCGTCGTCAGGTCATGATGCGCCCCTGCAGCCTGCGCCGGGCATGCGGCAACCTGGGGCCGCATGACCACTCCTCCTCCCCACGACGGCCTCGGACTGCGCGGCCGCGGCGTCAGCTACGACGTCGGCTTCGTCAACAAGGGCACCTCCACGCACGAGCCGTTCGACCCCGAGATCGTCAAGCGCGAGATGCAGGTGATCCGCGAGGAGCTGCACTGCAACGCCGTGCGCGTGTGGGGCGGCGTCCAGGAACGCCTGAAGATCGCCGCCACGCACGCAGCGAACGCCGGCCTGGAGGTCTGGTACAGCCCCTTCACGACCGACCTGACGGCCGAGCAGATGCTCGACTTCCTCGCCGAGGCCGCTGAGCACTGCGAGCGGCTGCGGACCGCCGGCACCGACGTCGTGCTGGTGCTCGGCGCCGAGCTGAGCCTCGTCCAGAAGGGCTTCTTCCCGGGCGAGACGTGGATGGACCGGCTTGCGTTCCTGACGCCGGGCAACCCCGAGCTGCCGCCGCTGGTGGCGCAGGTCCCGGCGAAGCTGGACGCGTTCTTCGGCGAGGCCGTGCCGCTCGTGCGCGCACGCTTCGGCGGGAGAATCAGCTACGCGTCGCTCTCCTTCGAGCGGATCGACTGGACGCCGTTCGACTACGTCGGCTACGACCTCTACCCCGACCTGGTCGACGGCGAGTACGTCAGCGCACACGCCGCCGTCGAGGCGCTGCGCGCGCACGGCAAGCCGGTCGCGATCACCGAGCTGGGCCTGCCCGCCTACCGCGGCGCGGCGGCGATCGCCGGCCGCGCGAGCGACGCGATCGTCGAGTGGGACGCCGCGACCGGGATGCCCGCCGGCCTCAGAGGCGACCCGGTGCGCGACGAGGCCGAGCAGGCGGACTACGTCACCGGACTGCTCGAGCTGCTCGACAGAGCGGGCGTCGACAGTGCGTTCGTCTACACGTTCGCCTCGCGCCACTTCCGCGGCGAGCACGACCTCGCCTCGCTCGGCGTCGTGCGGGTCCTCCGCGAGGGCGAGACGGGCACGACGTTCCCCGGCCTCCCGTGGGAGCCGAAGCAGGCGTTCCGGGCGCTCGCCGAGCTCTACGGCGCGGCGCGGTAGTCGATCGCGACGAGCGCGAACGGGTCGGCGACGGCCTCGACCTCCACGCGACCGTCGTCGAGCGCGCGCAGCTCCAGCGCC
>Ga0207690_10000165_pt1 | contig 51537 bp, 57 predicted proteins | sample KBSC23metaG_FD_184315 | JGI IMG/M metagenome (GOLD analysis project Ga0207690, IMG submission 184315) | Corn rhizosphere microbial communities from Kellogg Biological Station, Michigan, USA - KBS C2-3 metaG (SPAdes) (version 2) | ecosystem: Host-associated > Plants > Roots > Rhizosphere > Soil ... | reverse complement strand
GGGGGGGGGGGGGGGGGGGGGAATTTGCGCATTTCGTGGTGCACTCCCCGCTCCCGACTGCGGCCCGCCTCGATCCCGCGCCGCTCGTCGCGGAGGCGATGCGAGCCGGCGAGGTGCGCCGCATCGATGTGCTCGCGTCGCCGACGATCACTACCTTTCCCGACGCGACCATCGCGCGTATCACGGTGCGCGACCGCCTCACCACCAACGGCTTCGACCTGTCGGACCGCTGGCACGCCGTGGTGCGAGACTGGATCAACCAAATCTAGGCGCGTCAGCCGAACGCACGCGCCTCATGCGAGGAGGGTGCGCGGATGATCGCGACTAGCTACCGCTATCCGGTCAGCCGAACCGGCCGCACGCGCTTCGCGAGCCGAAAGCATTACCTCGTGAAGACGCTCGAGGCTCGTCCCGAGGGCGGCGGCGGCTTCACGCCGAAGGTGTGCCAGGCGATCGAGGCGGTCACCCACGCCGGGCGGAGCCGCCCGGGCGATCCCTGGAGCCGGGTCCCGTGGCTGACGGTCGTCGTCGGCTCCGGCTGCCTCGACGGCGGGCTCGGCTTCTCGCCGGCATCGCTGGCCGCCCGGGTCGGCGCGGGTGTGAGCGACGCCCTGAGGGACGTCCTGGCAGCGGGCGCCCGCCTGGAAGCCGAGGAGCTCGAGGAGCCGACACGGGCCTTCACAGAGGACCTCGTGCGCGGGCGAATGGGCCTCCCGGTCGACGATCCGGCTCACCCGCTGCCGGACGACCCCGCCGACGGCGCCGTCGAACCCACGGCGGTGCGCCTGCTCGCACTCACCTCGCTCCTCACGCGCTTCTTCCACTCCGTGCGCGCGAGCGGTCACGTCGCCTCGGCACGTTGGGACGACGACGCCGCCGTGCTCGTGCACGATCACGGAGAGCTCGTCTATGCGATCGTCGAACCGGCGCTGGAGATCCTCGATCACCTCATCCGCGAGCTCCCGGACGAGCAGCCGATCGAAGGCAACGAGAACGTGCTCGAGGCGGTGTGCGCGCTGCTGGAGAGCATCGACCGCGGGCTCCGCGCCCATCCGCGACAGCTCAAGATCGACCATCTGCGCGTCGTGACCGAGGTGGCTTGGTACTTCCTCAGCGTCAGCCAGCACGTCTCGGTCTACCCCGTCTATCCCGGCTGGACCGAGCTGTTGCTGCGCCTGATGCTGCGAGAGGGGATCCAGGCGACTTCCTCGTCCGGGCGTCCGCGCCCGCGGCATACCCAGATCACCGAGCTGCCGGACGCCGTCGTCGAGCTGCTCGAGCCGACCACGAAGCAGTCGTGGCGCGAGCGAACGAACGTCGCGAACGAGCGCGAGACGCTCTACCGAGGCGTCGCCGAGCTGCTCTGTGCGCAAGCGGACGAGCTGGAGCTGCAGCTCGCCGCTTTGCGCAACGGAACCGGCGACGGGCGTTCGCTTCCACCGGGCGCCGGGCGCCTTCCCCCTGCGGCCGCCTTCGTGACGTCGTTCGATCTCGAGCTCGACATGGCGATGTGGCAGGCGCGGCGGGGGAGGCCGTTCTCGGTCGTCGTCCCTGTCCACGTGCTGCGCGACGACGAGGCCGTCAGAGCCGCGGAGTTCTGCTGGCTGATGGGCATGGTCGAGCCTGTCGCGGACGGGACGCAGGACGAGCAGCTGGAGCGGTTGCGCCATCCCACGGCGTGGCGTCTGCTGACACCCCAGACGAACACCGAGATGCTGCGACGCCAGCCCGCGGTCATCCACCTGAGCGGTTGTCCGCTCTTCACACTGCCTGATCTCGACGACCCGTCGAGCGACCTGCTCATCGAGCAGCTCGCCGATGTGGGCATCGTCGTCGACCGGGGCGAGTCCGAGCTCGCCCACGCCGTGACCGTCGACGAGTACCTTGCGTTGCGTCAGTCGGAGGCCGAGCTGTTCTGGACGAGCAACGGCGACGCAGGAAGCGCGAATCGCAACCGAGCGCTGCACCCGAGCTTCACGCGCGACGGATCCGACAACCAGCGCTTCTGGATGGCGCTCGGCGTACCGATGGCCGATCCGGCAGTGCGCAACCGCGTCGCCTCTCAGATCACATTGCGCTGGATCCGCGACAGCGCCCACCAGGCGCGCGTTCCGGCCGCGGGCGAGGAGTTCCTCGGGCCGGACCCCTCCCTCCCCGCCGAGCCACCGGCCCGGCCAAGCCAGCCGGACGACGACAGTCACCCGTACCGCGCCGACGTCGATGGCGTCGCGATCAACCGCTACATGAGCGATGACGAGGTGGCACTGCTCAACTGGCTGGGACTCGACGTGGTCGAGGCGCAGTGCGCCGAGTTTGCCTCGGACCTCCTGCACTGCGCGGAGCACCTGCGCAGCGACGGCGGCAAGCGTGCAAGGCTGGACCGCCGATGCCGGATCGACTGACCCCAGAAGCGTGACGACCGCACCAGGCGACGACCGGCTTGACCGCTGGGCAGAGGCGCTCGCGGCGCAGGAAGACACCTGCCCATGGCCTGGCCCGCGCCCCTTCCGAAAGGGAACGCGCTACCCGCTCGTCGGGCGCGATCGCGACCGCGAGCGCTTCCGGCACGTGGTCGAGCAGCACCGGCTCGTCTTCCTGACGGGCCAGTCCGGCGTCGGCAAGTCCTCGCTGCTGGAGGCGGGGCTCGTGCCCGAGCTGGAGGCCGCCGGCTACACGGTGCTGATCTGCCGCGAGTGGAGCGGCAAGGAGTCGGCCGCGCGTCCGGCGGACTTCCTCGCAGGCAAGGTTCGCGAAGCGCTGGCGCGGGAGCGTTCCGCCGACGAGCTCGCGCGCTACGCAACCGATCGGAGCCTCTTTTGGCAGCTGCGCGACGAGCTCGGACCGCAGGGGGTGCTCGTGCTCGATCAGTTCGAGGAGCTGATCCGCTACGCGCCGATGCTGCGAGACCGCATGTACGCGCTGCTGGCCGAGATCAACGCTCGCCTGCCGTTGAAGCTCGTGCTCTCGTTCCGCGACGAGTACCTGCTCCAACTGCGGCGGCTCGAGCAGCTCGCACAGCCGTTCTCGATCGCGCAGTACGTGCTCGAGGAGGTCGATCCACGCCACGTCCGCGACATCGTCACGTCGGCGAACGGGCTTTCGGACCGCGCAGAGGCGATCGCAGCAGACGCCGCGGAGCAGCTGGTCGACGCCTGGAAGAACGCGCGCGAGGACCTCGACCACGCCGCCTCCGCAGATCCCGGGCTGCGCATCGGCCTGCTGCACCTGCAGGCGCTGCTCTACACCCTGCATGCGCGTCGCACCGACGGGTGCATCACAGGCGCGGACGTCGACGCCTTCGCCGCCGGACGCAGCGGCGCGGCGCTCTTCCTCGCGGGCCTGCGGGACTCGATCGACGTCAAGCTCGATCGCTGCCGCGCCGCCGCCGAGGCGACAGGCCTCGATCCGTACCTCGTCGAGGGGACCGCGCACATCGTCGCGCGCGCGGTCCGCCATCTCTCCAGCGCGGGCTACAAGCTGGTCCGCGAGGCGGGCGACCTCGCGCACGCGACGATGAGACCGGAGATCGCCACGCTCGTCGACGACGATGCGGACCCGCCATTGGGCAGCCTGCTGGACACGGTCCTCGACGCCGTCGGACGGGAGGCGCACGGGTCGCGCGCCGCCGTCCGGCTGCTGGACGCCAGCCGACTGGAGATCGCCCGGGCCGCCGACGTGCGGCGCACCGAGCCGGGCCACACGGGCTGGGCCGAGCGGGTGCGCCACGACGGCGGCCCCGCAGGCGCCGATCCGGCCGAGCTCACGGCCGGACCGATGCGCGGCCTCCCGCCCGCGGCGGTGCTCGTGGAGGAGCTCCGCCGCTTCGCGTTCGCGCTCGCCTGGCTTGAGAAGACGTCGCTGGTGCGCCTCAGCACGGCCGGCGGAGGCGGGCTGATGGTCTCGCTCATCCACGATGGCTTCGGCGAGGCGCTGCTCACCTGGTCCGACGTACGGCTGCTCGGACCGCGCGGCGCGCTGTACGGGATCACCGCGCCCCGCGGTGCCTCTTTCGACTGGCGCGGTCGGGCCGGCGAGCAGCCCGATTCGCAGTCGCCGTTGATCAACGAGCGCCCGCGGGCCTTCACGAACCTGCGGTGGCGCGGCGCCGGCGTCCACGTGCATCTGCGCCGCGTCGTGTTCGTCAACTGCGACTTCCGCAGCACGTTCTTCCGCAGCTGTCTGTTCGACGGCGTCACGTTCCTCAACTGCCAGCTCGAGAACGTCGTGTTCATGCGCTGCTCGATCACCGAGCGCCCTGCCGACGAGCGGGCCCCCCGTGCAACCGGGCGGCATTTCGAGGAGCCGACGTTTGAGGTGCCGGCGGCCGGCGACGAGCTGTGCGGCGTCGACGCGAGCTGGCGGCGGGTGGCCGCCGCCTACCGCGACGCGGCCGGCGGGCCTTTCGCACTGATCTCGCAGACGCCCGAGCTCCCGGCCGTCCCGGTCCCCGAGCCGGCGCCCGACGACGTCTCGGACTGGACGCCTGCCCTCGGCGGCGTCGCCCTCTACGGCTGCCGCGTCTCGTCGATGGTCATCCGCGCGGGAGACGGGGACGTCACGCTGCGGCAGTGCTTCGGCAGCGGCTTCCACGTCGTCGAGCACGCAGGCGGCTCCATCGACGTCCACGACTCGGTGCTGCGTCAGGTCCAGTTCACGGGCCGCGATCCGGCCCATCCGCTGCATGTGCGCGTCCAAGACTCGGCGCTCGCGCAGGTGTGGCTCGGCGACACGACGAGCGGAACGTTCGCGGCCGCCGGGGGGACGTTGCTGCAGGTCTGGAACGAGTCGACGCAGCTTGCGGCGACGGCGACGGACGCAGCGATCTACGGGACGGTCGGCGTCGCGCTCTCCGACTGCCGCCCGCTGCCCGACCTGCCGGGCTACGGCGAGCTGCCCGACGCGATCAGATCACATGAGGCGTTTCGCATCATGACCGGCGAGCGCCCGGCCGATCGCTGACGCCGGCCTCGGACAGCGCATGCTCGAGCACCGCCATCCGCATCGCCAGCCCCAGGGCGCTCTGCTCGAAGTAGGCGGCGCACGGCAGCTCGTCCACCGCCGGGTCGATCTCGTCGACGCGCGGAAGGGGGCTCAGAACGTGGGCGTGCGGGGACAGGTCGGCCAGCCGGTCGACGCTCAGCGCGAAGCGCGCGCGCACCGCCGCCGGCACCGGCGTCGCTCCTGCGCCCGGCGGAAAGCCCGCGACGTAAACGATGTCGACGTCGTCGAGCGCCAGCGTGTCGACCTGCTCGATCCCTGATCTGCCGGTGGCGTTCGCACGGAAGTCGGCGACGAGCGGCGGCGGCATGCGCAGCTCCGGCGGCGCGATGCAGCGGACCACGACGTCTCGATGCCGTGCAAGCATCAGCAGCAGGGAGTGCGCGCTCCGCATGTGCCGCAGGTCGCCGACGATCGCGACGCGCGCTCCGTCGACGCCGCCGCGAAGCCGATGCATCGCGAACACGTCCACGAGCGCCTGCGTCGGATGCTCGTCGACGCCGTTGCCGCAGTTGACGACGGGCACGCCCGCGACGCCGGCCACGATGCGCGGCGACTGCACGTCCGGATGACGGATGCAGATGACGTCGCAATAGGCGCCGAGCACCCGCAGCGTGTCGGCGAGGCTCTCCGGCTTCGACATCGAGGCGGCGTGCCGAGCTCCGCCGACGGCCACGGCGCCGGCGCCGAGACGCAGTGCGGCGACCTCGAAGCCGACCGCCGTGCGCAGCGACGGCTCGAAGAAGGCCAGCGCGACGACGCGGCCGTCGAGCCGAACCGCGCGTTCGCCGGCGTCGAAGGCCATCGCCGCGAGGACGAATGCATCGATCGCCGCGCGGTCCAGGTCGCGCGCGCTCAGGAGGTGGGGCATCAGCTTGCGAGATCGTTGTCGCGCCGGATGTAGAACGCGTCGTCGAGCGGCAGCGCCACGCAGTTGTGCTGGCAGGGGATGCATCGAGGCCCCGGGAGGACGCCGTTGCCCACCTCCTCGCAAATGGCGAGCGTCGCCTCGTACGCGGCCATCAGCTCCTTGAGCGTCGCCGGCGGGGCGTCGGCGAGCGGCGTCGCGGCGTGCGGTCGGAACATGCTGAGCACCGGGACGCATCCGCGCTCCACCAGATCGAGGACGCCTGCCAGCGTGCTGTCGAGCGGCTCGATCGCGGAGCCGACGACCATCAGCGACTGAACGTTGCCCACGCCGAAGCTCTCCACCGCGCGCTCGATGTAGTCGAGGAACGCATCGCGCCCGATGAGCCGTGACTTTTGCGGAGTGATCTTGCGAGCCCGCTCCGGGTCGGAGACCTCCAAGTTGATCGAGACCGATGCCACGCCGATCGAACGAAGCCACTCGGGATAGCGCTCGTCTCGGCGCGGCGGCATCATCACGTCGACCGGAAGCGGCGACTCCCGCGTGATGTGCTCGTACGCATCGTCGATCCACGGCTCGTGCTTGCGCCCGGGCGTCCCGCCGCTGACCAGCACGTGCTGGGCGGGAACGAGCGGATCGATCGCGGCGGTGCGGATCAGCTCCACCAGCCGTGCGGAATCCTTGCGGCGGTATCTCATCTCAAACGGCAGGTCGCAGAACTCGCATCTCCAGGCGCAACCGGCGATCGGGGAGACACGACAGCGGTCCGTGTGCGTCACGCCAAGGTCCGTCAGGGGGCGCACGACCCCCGCGTCATCGTACGTTCGCCCGTGGAAGGCCGGCACCGGAACCACATCGATCGGGAGCTCAGTACCGTCTGCGCCGAGGAAGAACGCGTCAGCCTCGACCCGCAGCACGGGTGCATCCCCATCCGAGACGAGGGGGGCGTTTACGTAGAGCGATCCGGGCAGCGTGAGCGTCACACCACTCGTCGTCGCGTACTCGGCAAGCGTCAGAGGGCCGCCGAAACGCTCGCGCCACACGGCGGCGGCGGCAGCCTCGACCCGCACCCCGCCTGCGAGCAGCCGAAGCTTCAGCAGCTCCTCAGGCGTCAAGCGCCCCGAGCCTCATTTGGCGCCGACGCAAGCATCGCTCCGGCAAACAGTAGCCGTCGCGGCATGGCTCAGACGCACCAAGACGCACGAGCGAAAGAAATGAGCTCCCTCCTGCTGCAAGCAATCGGGGCGCCCGGATTTGAAACGCTTCCCTGGTGCTTTTCTGAGGCTGGAACCACGGAGAGTCTCGTCCTCAGCCATCGACGCGAACGCGCGTCGCCCACAGTCCGGCCCAGCGCTGTGCCCGCAGCCGTGGCTCGACCTCCCACGGGACACGTCGCCCACACGCGCGCACTGGATGCGACAGCAGCTGCGAGACCTTCGTCTCGTGCACGACCTGACCGCCAAGCGCCAGCACTCGTGCGATCTCGGCAACGCCAAGGCCTGCGTCGGAGATGTGAAAGAGGGTCCCGAAGTCGATGACGACGTCGAACGCCCCGTCCTCAAACGGGAGTGCGCGCACGTCAGCGACACACACCTCGGCATCGATTCGATCCGCATCCAATGCTCGTCGTGCCACCGCGACGGCCCCGCAATCGATGTCGATGCCCACGAGCCGGCGCGGCTGCCGCAGCCGTGCAAGCGACGCCAAAGCGACGCCACGACCGCACCCAACCTCCAGCATCCTGGACGTTTCAGGGAGCCTGAGACTGCGCACGAGGGCCGGCACTTCGAGCCTTTCCTGACGCCAGTTGCGACCCCTGTCGTTAGGGAATGGCTGATAGTCGGGAATCTCGCTCAACGCCGGCATCGTGACGCGCCCGGGCGCGCTATGCGCCGCGTGCAAGCAGCACGACACCCCCTCGGCACGACCGACCGGCTGCTTGCCCCTGACCGCAAGCGGCCTTACTGAGGCCGCCCATCGCGCTAGGGCTCGACGCGAGCGACCGTTCTCACGCGGTCCATGCCGCGATCGAACGACATCACCGCCTCGACGCCGGTGACCTCCGCACTGGCGACGAGATACGCGTCGGCGAAGTCCAAACCGGCCAGTTCGTACAGCTCGAGCGCCCGCAGCAACAGCGGCTCGTCGACCACGCGGATCGACGGCAGCGCAATCGCCGCCCGCATCAATTCGGCGACCCGTACCCGCTCGACCTCATAGAAGGACTCCAGGACGTAGACGCACTCAGCCAGCACGAGGTCCGCTAGCAACAGCGGCCCCTCGCCCCCAAGCGCCGCCGTCGCGCGCCGCGCCATCTCGGGCGGATCGCCCGTCAGATGACGAATCAGGACATTCGTGTCCAGGAACGCCGTCAGCGCCGCTTCTCCGCGCGGGCCCGACGCGTCTGGCGCAGCACCTCATCCCACGCCGTTCCATGCTTGCCCGCCGGCACCGACACCGATCCGGCCCACTCCAAGAAGTCCGGTGTCTTCGCGACCGTCGCCTGCTTGCGCCCGATCCGCACCAAGATCTCATCGCCCCCACGCAGCTCCAGCTCGTCACGAGCCGCCTTCGGCAACGTGAACTGGCCCTTCGACGTCATACGCGCGGCCACATCCATTCCAGCCTCCTTACTTCTCAGGAAAGGTAAGGCTAGCAGCCCGCGCCGCCGCGGCTGGCAGGCTGCGACCAACTCCGCGAGGCTCGCCGGCACCGCCTCGCTCAAGCTGCCCCACACCCCCCGCGCGAGCGCCGATCTCGAGGCGCCCAGATCCACTATTTGAACGCATCCCTGGGACTTCTCTGAGGCGTTTCCGCTGCTCCTGGGCGCTTTCAGGTGAGCTGAAACCACCTGACGATGATCCGGACGCGTGTACGCCGCCTCCACCATCTCCCCCTCGTGCTCGCTGGGCGCGCGGGCGTTTCGGGCCGATGCGGCGCTTCACGCGCCGCCAGCACGAAGACCTCGCCGCCCCCGGATGCACGCCGAAACGTGCAGAAATGGGAACCACAATGGAACCGCGGAGGCCCCTAAGAACGACAAAAGCCCCGCGACGTGCGGGGCCTTCGCCTTATCGGGGCGCCCGGATTTGAACCGGGGACCTCACCGACCCGAACGGTGCGCGCTACCAGGCTGCGCCACGCCCCGACTGAGGGTTCCAGTATTCCACACGGGTGGCGGAGTGGGCGGGGCGGCCGGTGGTAGGTTGGCGCCGCCATGGGCTCCGCCGCGACCGCCGACATCATCGCCTTCCTCGACGAGCTGCTCGAGCTCGAGCGGTTCGCCGACCTCGGCCCGAACGGCTTGCAGGTCCCCGGGGCGCAGCGGGTCGAGACGATCGTCACCGGCGTCTCCGCCCAGCGCGAGCTGTTCGAGCAGGCGATCGAGCACGACGCCCAGCTGATCCTCGCCCACCACGGCATCCTGTGGGACTTCGAGCCGCGCCGGATCGGTCGCGCCCAGGCGACCCGCCTCAGACTGCTGCTCACCAACGACATCGCGCTCGCCGGCTACCACCTGCCGCTCGACGCGCATCCCCTCCACGGCAACAACGCGATCCTCGCCGAGCGACTCGGCGCGACCTCGCACGTGCGCGCGTTCCCCTTCAAGGGCGAGCCGATCGGCGCGATCGCCCGCTTCGAGTCCGACGGAATCCCGGCAAGAGAGCTGTTCGAGCGCATCGCGCAAGCCACCGACCGCACGCCGCTCGTCTTCGACGCCGGCCCCGAGCACGTCCGCACGCTCGGCATCGTCTCCGGCTCCGCCGCCAATTCGCTGCAGGAGGCGATCGACCTGAAGCTCGACGCCTTCCTCACGGGCGAGCCTAAGGAGCACGTGATGGCACAGGCGCGCGAGAACGGCATCCACTTCATCGCCGCCGGCCACTACGCGACCGAGACGTTCGGGATCCGCCGCCTCGGCGAGCTCGTCGAGCAGCGCTTCGGCGTGCGCCACGTGTTCGTCGACATTCCGAACCCGGTCTGAGCGCCGACACGCCAAGCGCACCACCGGCACGCACATAGACCGCAACGCCCCGCAGACCTCACAAAACCTGCCCACGAAGCGGCGAAGGCATTGCGCTGCGTCCGCAGACAGCGGTATAAGTGGCACATGTAGCGTTCTCCCCAACGAGGAGGTCCCGTTCCGATGGCAATTCACCTGACGCCCACGGAGCTCGCCCGCGAGGCTGGACTCGAACGCCGCGACGTCATCTCCAAGTGCCTGGAGATGGGCGTCCCGATCTTCCAGGGTCGCATCGACAAGACCCTCTTCATGGCCAGCCTGCACGAGGTCAATCCGGCTGCCGCCGCCCCGCCGCCGCGCCTCGCGACCGGATAGGTCGCACAACCCGGCGCGCCCCTCCCTCCCCGCGCCTAGAATCGGAAACCTCCGCATTTCCGGCACGAGGAGGACGCCCCAGATGGACGCCAGCGCCAGCGCGACGAGCGGCACCGAGGCATCGACGGGCTCAAGGACGATCGCCGACCTGCTGCCGCTGGCGGCCGAGCGCTACGGCGACCGCGTCGCCGTCAAGCTCAAGCGCGACGGCACCTGGCAGGACGTCACCGTCGCCGAGGTCGGGGCGATCGCACAGGAGATCGGCCTGGGCCTCGTCGACCTTGGCATTCAGCCCGGCGACCGCGTGTCGATCCTCTGCCGCACCCGTCCCGAGTGGACTTACTGCGACTTCGGCGCAACCGAGGCCGGCGCGTGCGTCGTGCCGATCTATCCGACGAACTCGCCGGAGGAGTGCGAGTGGGTGCTGGCCGACTCGGGCGCCAAGGCGGTCATCTGCGAGGACGCCACGCAGGTCGCGAAGATCGCGGAGGTCCGCGCGAGACTGCCGGCGCTTGAGCACGTGATCGTGATCGACGCGGAGGGCGCGCCGGACGATGCGATCCCGCTCGACACGCTCCGCTCCAGAGGCAGCCACGGCGACCGCTCCGAGCTCGACCGCCGCATCGCCGCCGTCAAGGCCGATGACCCCTTCACGATCATCTACACGTCCGGCACGACGGGCCCGCCGAAGGGCTGCGTGCTCACGCACGGCAACTACCGCGCGATCCTCACGATGGCGCAGTCCACGCGCGCGGTCGAGGGCGACGAGCTGACGTACCTCTACCTTCCGCTCGCGCACTCGTTCGCGCTGCTGATCCAGTTGCTGAGCTTCGACGTCGGCGCGGCGATGGCGTATTGGAGCAACGACCCGCAGCAGATCGTCGTCGAGCTCAACGAGGTCAGACCGACGAACTTCCCGTCGGTCCCGCGCATCTTCGAGAAGATCTACACGCTCGTCACGTCCAACGGCGATCCGGACATGATCCGGAAGGCCGTGCAGGTCGGCATCCAGGTGCGCGAGCTCGAGCTCGCCGGCCAGCCGGTGCCCGACGAGCTCCAGGCGCATTTCGACCGCGCCGAGGAGGAGCTGTTCAGCAAGGTCCGCGCGGCGTTCGGCGGCAGAATGCGCCAGGCCGTCTCGGGTGCAGCCCCAATCGCGAAGGAGATCCTCGAGTTCTTCTTCGCGTGCGGCGTGCCGGTGTTCGAGGGCTACGGCATGACGGAGACCGCGACGGCCGCGACGTTCCAGTCGCTCGACGACTACAAGTTCGGCACCGTCGGCAAGCCGTTCCCCGGCGTCGAGCTGAGAATCGCCGACGACGGCGAGGTCCTCATCAAGGGCGAGAACATCTTCGCCGGCTACCACAACAATGCCGACGCCTCGTTCGGCGCGGTCGAGGACGGCTGGCTGCACACGGGCGACCTCGGCTCGATCGACGACGACGGGTTCCTCTCGATCACCGGCCGCAAGAAGGACATCATCATCACCGCGGGCGGCAAGAACCTCACGCCGGCGAACATCGAGAACGACATGAAGCAGTGCCGCTGGGTCTCGCAGGCGGTGATGTACGGGGACCGCCGCCCCTATCCGGTGATCCTCGTCACGCTCGACGCCGAAGAGATCGTCCCGTGGGCGCAGCAGAACGGCCTGCCCGGTGACGTGGGGCAGCTCGCGAGACACCCTGACGTGCACGCGATGATCCAGGAGCACCTCGACAGGGCGAACGAGAAGTACGCCCAGGTGGAGAAGGTCAAGAAGCTGGCGATCCTCAGCCACGACCTCTCGCAGGAGACGGGCGAGCTGACGCCGACCCTGAAGGTGAAGCGCAACGTCGTCAACGAAAAGTACCGAGCGATCTTCGACGAGCTCTACGCGGACTGAATCTCAGGGTCGATCTCAGGGTCGGATCCGCCGCTGATCGCTTGGACCAGCCTTTACTCTTCTTTCAACGCACATGCGAACCGATCCGAGCGAGACAGGCGGCCTCTTCGTCACCCGGCGCCCCGGGACGCGTCCGGTGCAGTACCGCACGGCGCCAAGGCGCGGCGACGCCAGACGCCGACGACTGGATGGCTTCGTCGGAGCCGGCCTGCTCGCCGTGATGGTGCTCGTGAACCTGTGCTTCTGGGGCCCGCTGCCGCTCGCCTGCCTGTGGATCGGCGGGCACCTCCAATATTGGACGGACAGCGTCGGCCTCGGCCTGCTGGCGGCGTTCGTCACGCTGGGCGGCGGCCTCCTGCTCGGCCTGATGGCGCTCAAGCGGCTCGACTACGCCTGGATCCTCGTGCGCCGCGCCGCCGGGCACGATCAGCGCGAGGGCGTGATCGGGAAGATCTTCATGATCTGCTGCATGATCGGCGTGCCGATCTTCGGCATCTGGTTCACCTTCTTCAGCGGCGCGACGTTGGGCGGCTTCGACGTCCAGAGCATGCTGGGCGGCGGCTGACCCCGGCGCCGCGATGGGCCTGCTCGACTACTACCGGCAGTTCGCCGGCATGACCGACGAAGAGGTCACCGAGCAGCTGCGCGAGCAGGCCGACGAGCACCGCCGGCGCGCGCTTGCGCGGATCGAGGAGCTCGACCTCTCCCGCACGACCTGGCACGAGCTGCCGCACCCCGACGTCGTCAACGCCGTCACGTTCGCCGCGCGCGGCGCGCTCAACGTCGCGCCCGACCCGACCGCGGAGGAGCTGCGCCGCGAGCTGGGCCGGCGAAACGGCGTCGAGCCGGACCGCGTCGCCGTCGGCCACGGCGCCGCACAGCTGCTGAGCGCAGCCGCCCAGGCGCTGCTGGAGCCGGACGACGAGCTGTTGACGCCATGGCCCTCCTACGGCCTCTACCCGGTGATGGCGCAGCGCGCGGGCGCGCAGGCGACGCCCGTCCCGGGCGGGCACGACCCCGAGCGGCTGCTGGCCGCGGTCACGCCCGCCACGAGAGCGATCGCGCTCTGCAACCCGAACGACCCGACCGGCGAGCACCTCGACGCCCCCGCGCTGCGCGCGCTGCTCGAGGCGCTGCCCGAGCACGTCTCGCTGCTGCTCGACGAGGCGCTCGCGGACTTCGTCACCGCCGAGGCGAGCGGCGCCTCGCTGCAGCTGCTCGACGACCACCCGCGCCTGCTGATCTTCCGCACGTTCTCAAAGGCCTACGGACTCGCCGGCCTGCGCGCCGGTTATGTGCTCGGCGGCCCCGGCTCCGAGCCGCTGCTGGCGCGGATCGCGCCGGCGCTGGGCGTCGGACTGCCGGTGCAGATCGGCGCGCTCGAGGCCCTGCGCAGATGCGACACCCAGCTGATCCAGCGGCGCGCCGCCGTCGCGGCCGAGCGCGAGCGACTGCTCGACGCGCTGCAGGAGCTGCCGCTCGACGCGCACCCGAGCGAGGCCAACCTGCTGTGGCTGCGCTCGACCGGCCTGTCCGGCAGCGAGCTGACCGTGCGCCTGCAGCGCAGCGGCGTCCGCGTGATGAGCGGCACAACCGTCGGTGACGAGCACCACGTGCGCGTGACGGTGCAGAGCGCCGCCGCGACGGACCGCCTGCTCGACGCGCTGCGCACCGCCCTCGGCGTCTGATCGGCCCGGCCGCCCGCGCGCTACTCGGAGGCGGACTGGCGCAGCAGCGTGCCGGTCGTCTGCTCGAGGATCCTGCGCCAGCGTGCCGTCTGCTCGGTCTCGGTCGCGAAGTGCTTGACGACCTTGCGAACGCGCGTGGCGGAGATCTCGATCCCGTGCTTGGCGGCAACCTGCTTCAGGTGCGGATAGTCCTCGGCGAGTCTCACGGTCACCGAGCGGAAGCCGTGGCTGGCGATCTGGACGCGCGAGCCGTAGTCCATCACGCTCGTCCGGAACATCAGCTCGTCCGAGGCCTCCGGCTCGATCAGCACGAAGTCGACGCCGGGATAGCGGTCCTCCCAGCGCTGACGAATGTCGTGGAGCCGCTGGTAGGTCATCAGCTTGAACGCCTGGTAGCCGATGTGCGGGAAGCCCATGTCGGAGACGCGCGGGTGCAAGGGGTTGTCGCGCCGCGCCTCGTTCACGTAGGGCACCAGCGGGTTGACGATGATCACCAGTCTCGCGCCAGCCTCGACGGCGAGATCGAGGTTCGTGGTCGAGATCAGGCCGCCGTCGACGAGCTCGCGGTCGCCGACGCAGACCGGTTCGTAGACCATCGGCAGCGCGGTCGAGGCGCGCACCGCGGTCGAGATCGGCACGTCGTTCCAGCCGTCGGTCCCGAACACGACGCGCTCGCATGTGTCGAGGTCGGTCGCAGTGATGAACAGCTGGTTCTGGAGCTCGCGAAAGTCGTCGGTGCGGCCCTCGTCGTCCAGGACGCGCCGCACGTAGTCCTCGATCCCCTCGCCGGAATAGAGCCCGGAGGGAAAGCCCTCTGCGATTCCGAGCACGACGTCGAGGGCGGAGACCTGGCCCATGTGGCGCGCGACGTCGTAGCCGAGCTTCGCGAGCCGCCAGGGGAACGCGGCCGCCTTGCCGGCGAGCTCGCGCAGGTTGAGCGACAGCAGCGTGCCGAGCGCGATCTCCGGGAACGGCGTCGGCGCCTGCCGGTCGAGCACGCGCATCATCTCCTCGGGCGAGACGCCGTTCGCCGTCATCGCGGCGACGAAGGAGCCGGCGCTCGTCCCGACGTAGATGTCGAAGTTCGTGACGGAGCTGTTGACCGACAGCAGGTCGAGCGCCCGCAGCGCGCCGATCTCGTAGACCGCTCCGGTGAAGCCGCCGCCGCCGAGCACGAGCGCCGTCTTCGAGGGCTTCTGCTGGCGTGAGGCCGCCCGGCGCCCCTGCGACGATGTCGCCGCTCTCCGCGCTCTGGCGGACGTCTCCAGGCTTACAACCTTGCCCATGCAACGAGATTGTACGGCGCCGTTCGGCCGCAACCGACCGCTACTTACGGGCGCGAGCGCTGTTGTGAAGCGCGTGCGCCGCTCCGTCCTGCTCCTCGCCGCGCTTCTCGCGCTGCTCGCGACCGCGTGCGCGAGCGCGGCGACGGCGGCGCCGCTCGACGGGCTCGTCGCGCGCGGGCTGACGCGCGCGGGCGGGATCTCCGGCGGCTACGTGCTCGACACCACCACCGGGCGCACGCTCGCGTCTGTGCGCGCCGACGTGCCGCGCATCCCCGCCTCGGTCAACAAGCTCTACACGACCTCCACGGCGCTGCTGCGCTTCGGCCCGGACGCGACGCTGCAGACGCGCGTGCTCGGCGTCGGGACACTCGACGACGCAGGCACGTGGCAGGGCGATCTGTGGTTGCGCGGCGGCGGCGACCCGACGTTCGGCAGCGCCAGCTTCGACCGGCTGGCCTACGGCCTCGGCACGAGCGTCTCGACGCTCGCCGCGCGCGTGCGCGCCGCCGGCATCGTGCGCGTGAGCGGGCGCATCCGCGGAGACGAGTCGTGGCTCGACACGCTGCGCGGCGGCCCCGCCACCGGCTACGCGCTCGACCTCGACATCGGCGGTCCGCTCGGCGGGCTGCTCTACAACCGCGGGCTTGCACGCGAGGACGGCAGCGCCTTGCAGCGTCAGCCGGCCAAGTTCGCCGCCCAGCAGCTCACGCGCGAGCTGCGCCGCGCGCACGTACCCGTCATGCAAGCGCCGGCGGCGGGCACGACGCCGGCGGATGCCGAGGAGATCGCAAGCGTCGACTCGCCGACGATGGCGACGCTCGTACGCCTCACGCTCGTGCCGTCCGACAACCTGTTCGCCGAGATGCTGTTGAAGGACATCGGCGCGCGCTTCGGCGGCGCCGGCTCCACCGTGGCCGGCGTGCGGGTCGTCAAGCGCACGCTCGCGCGCTACGGCGTGCGCCCGCAGATCGCCGACGGCTCGGGCCTCTCGCGCACGGACCGCACCTCGCCGCGTCAGGTCGTCACGCTGCTGAACGCCTTGCGCGCAAACGCGGAGTTGCGCGCTGCGCTCCCAGTCGCCGGACGCTCGGGCACGCTCGTCGACCGCATGCGCCGCACGAGCGCGCAGGATCGCTGCCAGGCGAAGACGGGCACGCTCTCCAACGTCTCCGCGCTGGCCGGCTACTGCCGCACGCCCAACGGGCACCTGCTCGCGTTCGCGTTCATCGAGAACCTCGTCTACACGCCGATCGCGAAGGCGGCGGAGGATCGCCTCACGAACGCGATCGCGCGCACGCGGCCGAGCGGCGCCGTGCCGACGACGCCGGTCGTCGCGCCGCCGAGCACGCCGACGCCGGCGCCTGCCGGCGGGGCCTCACCGGCTGCGGCGCCTTAGCTCTCGTACTGGATCGCGCCGGTCACGAACGCCAGCACGAAGCCGGCGGACAACAGCGCGACGGCGGCGCAGCCGGCGAGCACGCGGCGGTCACGCAGTTGCTCCGGACGCAGCGCCAGCAGCAGCGCGAGCAGTACGAACGGATCGAAGTATTTCTGGTAGGCGAGGCGCGTCGCCAGCTGCGCGAGCAGGAAGCTGCCGAGCATCAGGACGGGCAGCGAGCGCCAGCCGCTGCGGCGCGCGACCAGCGCCAGCACCGCGCAGCCGAGCGGCACGAGCGGCCAGAAGACCCACGCCGTGCCGAACGGCTCCGGCCCGCTGCGCGCCAGGCGCCAGATCCAGCCCTCGTCGCCCGTGTGGTAGGCGAGCGAGACGACCAGCAGCGCCGTGAACCCGGCAGCCGCAGCGGCGAGCGGCAGCCGCCATGCCCGCCGTCCGCCGGTGCGCAGCTCGTCCCACAGCGCCGGGCCGTGCAGCAGCGTTCCGTAGATCGCCGCGATCGCGATCGCGTAGAGCGGCGCGCGCAGGCGCGAGTCGCCGGCCCAGCCCAGCCGCCCCTCCGCGGGCGAGCAGAGGCCGCAGGAGGCCGGGTCGGCCGTCGGCGGCACGAGGCCGTGCCACGCCAGCACGAGCGCGAGCAGCGGCAGCGCCGCGAGCGCCAGCAGCGCCACGCCGCCTGCGAGCACGCGGGTATCGCGCCGCCCCAGCCACCGCGGGCCGCCCGCCGGCGCAGCCCGCCCGCCCGGCGCGTGCAGTATCAGCACCGCGAACGCCAGCAGCCCCAGCCACGCCGCGCTCTGGCGCGTCAGCAGCGCGAGCGCGATCGCCCCGCACGCGCCGGCGAACGCCGGCAGCGCGCCGCCGCGCTCGAACGCCACCAGCCGCTCGATCGCGATCAGCGTCAGCAGCAGCCCGAGGTTGTCGGTCACGAGGATGAACGACTGCCCGAACACATACGGCGAGCAGGCGAACAGCGCAGCCAGCAGCACTGCGCCGCCCATGCCGAAGCCCGCGAAGCGCCGCAGCAGCCGGTAGAGCACCAGCGCGACGCCGTAGGAGATCAGCACCTCCACGACGCGCAGCCGCCACAGCTCCAATCCGACGACTCTGCTCCAGGCCGCGACCAGCAGGTGGAAGAGCGGCGTCTGCGCGGCCGGATAGTGGACGAGGTCCGGCGTCCACAGCTGCCGCGCGAACTGCTCGATCGTCGGCAGGTGGTAGGCGAGCTCGTCGCCGGCGTGGAACGTCGGCATCACGTGCGTGAGGCCGCGCAGGCCGATCACGCCCGCCAGGAACGGCAGCGCAAGCAGGGCAGCCGCGCGCCACCCCTCCGGCGAGCGCGGCAGGACCCGCCGCCGGACGCTAACCGGGCTGCTCGCCACGCAGCAGCGCCTCGAGGCCGTCCTCGTCCAGCACCGGCACCCCCAGGCGCTCGGCCTTCTCGAGCTTCGAGCCGGCCGCCTCCCCCGCCACCACGTAGTCCGTTCTTCTCGACACCGACGTGGTCACGCGCCCGCCGGCGGCGAGGATCCGCTCCGTCGCCTGCTCGCGGGTGAGCGTCGGCAGCGTGCCCGTGAGCACGACGATCTTGTCCGCCAGCGGTCCCTCGCCGGGCGGCGGGCCCTCCTCCTCCAGTTGCAGGCCCAGCTCGCGCAGGTCGGCGATCAGCGCGCGCATCTGCTCGTCCTGCAGCTGCTCGTGCACGAGCTGCCCGACGATCGGCCCGATCCCGGGCGTGTCGGCGATCTGCTCGGCGCTCGCGTCCATCAGCGCCTCGATCGAGCGGAAGCGCTGCGCGAGGTTGCGCCCGGTCACCGCGCCGATCCCCTCGATTCCGATCGCGAACAGGACGCGGCCGAACGGCCGCTGCTTCGACGCCTCGATCGCGCTCAGCATGTTCTCGACCGACTTCTCCTTGAAGCCTCTGAGCTCCAGCAGCCGCTCGGCCGGCAGCCGGTAGAAGTCGCCCGCGGTTCTGACGAAGCCATGGTCCATGAACAGCGAGACCTGCTTCTCGCCGATCCCATCGATGTCCATCGCGCCACGCGAGACGAAGTGCGTCAGCAGCTGCCAGCGGCGGCCGGGGCAGTCGCGGTTCGGGCAATGGGTGAAGACGCTGTCGGCCGGCTTGACCGTCGGCGTGGCGCAGATCGGGCATCTCGCCGGCGGCAGCGGCGCGGGCCCGCGGTCCTCGCGCTCCACCACATGCGGTGCGGGCGAGACGACCTGCGGGATCACGTCACCGGCGCGCAGCACGATCACGTCGTCGCCGGGACGGACGTCCTTGCGCTCGAGGTCCTCCTCGTTGTGCAGCGTCGCCTGCCTGACGGTCACGCCGCCGACGTGCACCGGCTCGAGCTCGGCGAACGGGTGCAGCGAGCCGAACTTGCCGACGTTCCAGTGCACCGCGATCAGTCTCGTGACGGCCGTCGTCGGCGGGAACTTCCACGCGATCGCCCAGCGCGGGTCGCGCCCCACAACCCCCAGGCGCCGCTGCAGCTCGTAGTCGTTCACCTTCACCACGGCGCCGTCGATCTCGAACGCGAGCGCCCCCCGACGCTCCTCCCAGGCGCGGCAGTGCTCGATCACCTCGGCGTCACTGGCGAGCTTCGCGACGTCGGGGTTCACGCGGAAGCCGTGCGCTCTGAGCCACTCGATCGCCTCCCAGTGGCTCGTCAGCCTCAGGCCGTCCGTGACTCCGACGCCGTACGCCCACATCGACAGCGGCCGCTCGGCTGACTCTCTCGGGTCGAGCTGGCGGATCGCGCCCGCCGCCGAGTTGCGCGGGTTCATGAACGTCGATCTGCCCGCCTCGACCCGCTTCAGGTTGACCTGCTCGAAGTCGGCGAGCGAGATGTAGATCTCGCCGCGCACCTCGACCCGTCTGGGCGCGTCCTCGATCGACAGCGGGATCGAGCCGACCGTGCGCAGGTTGTGCGTCACGTCCTCGCCGATCTCGCCGTTGCCGCGCGTGGCGCCGCGCACGAGCAGGCCGTCCTCGTACAGCAGCGAGATCGCGAGCCCGTCGACCTTCGGCTCCACGACGTACTCGAATCTCGGGTCCTCGATCCCCTCGCGCGCGAGGTGGCCCCGCATCCGCTCGATCCAGCCGCGCAGCTCATCCTCGCTGCGCGCGTTGGCGAGCGAGAGCATCGGCTGCTCGTGCTGGACCTTTCTCAGCGAGGAGACCGGCTCGCCGCCGACCCGCTGCGTCGGCGAGTCCGGCGTCACCAGCTCCGGGTGCTCGGCCTCGATCGCGCGCAGCTCGTCGAGCAGCGCGTCGTATCTGTCGTCGCCGATGACCGGGTCGTCGAGGACGTAGTAGCGGTGGCCGTGGAACGCGAGCTCTCTGCGGAGCTCCTCCACGCGCGCGAGCAGGTCGGGCGGCGCGCTCACTCGATCTCGCGCGCGGCGGGCTCGATCAGCCGCGCCAGGTCGTGGCGTTCGAGCGCGGAGATGCTGCCGCGATCGGTCAGGTCGAAGTGGATCGGCGTCACCGCGATCCGGCCGGCGGCGACCGCGGCGATGTCCGTGCCGGCCTCGTCGACGAGCCCGCCCGCGTCGCCGTAGATGCGAAACAGCCGGCGGCCGGGGTGCTGCTCGTCCTGGAGCTCGAGCACGTCCTCGTAGATGCGCTTGCCGAGGCGCGTCACCTCGACCTCGTGCGCCTCGCCGCCGGGCACGTTGACATTCAGCAGCGTGCCGCGCTGCAGCGGTACCGACTCGACCTCCTCGACGAGCCGCGCCACGAACGCGGCTGCCGGCGAGAAGTCGTAGCCCTGGCCGAGGCGGAAGTCCAGCTCGCGCGCGACCGACTGCTGCGAGACGGCGATTCCGGGCAGTCCGAGCAGCAGCGCCTCGAACGCCGCCGCGACGGTGCCCGAGTAGGTGATGTCGTCGCCCAGGTTGAGCCCGTGGTTGATCCCCGAGACGACGAGGTCGGGCTGGAAGTCGTCGATCAGGCCGAGATGAGCGAGGCGCACGCAGTCGACCGGCGTCCCGTCGCTCGCGAAGCCGTGCGTGCCGTCCTCGAAGTCGACGCGCTCGACCCACAGCGGGCGCCGCGTCGTGATCGAGCGCGCCGTCGCCGAGCGGTTGCCGTCCGGGGCGATCACAGCCAACTCGACGCCGGACACCTCCACCAGCGCGCGCCGCAGCGCCTGGAGGCCGTCCGCCTGGATGCCGTCGTCGTTCGTGAGCAGAACCTTCATCGCGCCCGCAGGATGGTAGATGGCAGCGCGGCCCGTCCGTCATATCCCACGCCGGCCAGGTAGAGCCCCTCCGGTGGCGCGGTCCTGCCGGCCCGCGCGCGCGGCGCCCCGTTCAGCAGCGCGCAAAAGTCCTCCACCGAACGGCGCCCACCGGCGACCTCCAGCATCGTCCCGACGAGCACGCGGTTCATGTTGCGCATGAACGCGTCCGCCTCGATCCAGAACTCCAGCAGCTCGCCCCGCGCCACCCAGCGCGCGAAGCGCACGTCGCGCTCGAAGCGCACGTGCTCGGTCTCCGTCGGCGTGAACGCGGTGAAGTCGTGCGTGCCGACAAGCGCCGTCGCGCACGCGTCGAGAGCGCCCCGGTCCGTGGGGTGCGGCCACCACAGCGCGCGCCCACGCTCGAAGACGCCGCGCTCGCGCCGCGCCAGCACGCGATAGCAGTAGGCGCGGCTCGTCGCGTCGTGGCGTGCGCTGAAGCCGGGCGCGGCCGCCTCGCTGTGCAGCACCGCGACGTCGTCGGGCAGCAGCGCGTTCAGCGAGCCCGGCCGGGCGGGCGGGCCATCGTAGGAGGCGACCTGCCCCCACGCATGGACGCCCGCGTCCGTGCGCCCCGCCACCGTCAGCGGCACCGCCTCGCGCCGCAGCACGACCGCGAGCGCCCGCTCCAGCTCCTTCTGCACCGTGCGTCTGCCGGGCTGCCGTGCCCAGCCGGCGAACCGGGTGCCGTCATATTCCAGCGTGAGCCTGGTGACCAGCGGCGCGCCCATCGCGCGCCGCGATCAGACGAGCTCGAGGAAGACCATCTCGGTCGCGTCGGAGCGACGCGGACCGAGCTTCAGGATGCGGGTGTAGCCGCCGGGCCGCTCCGCGTAGCGCGGCGCGATCTCCTCGAACAGCTTGTAGACGCTGAACTTGTCCTGCCCGAGCGCCGACAGCGCCTGCCGGCGCGCGTGCAGGTCGCCCCGCTTCGCGAGCGTGATCAGCTTCTCCAGCTCAGGCTTGACGGCCTTCGCCTTGGTCTCGCTGGTTCTGATCCGCTCGTGCTCGATGACCTCTTTGCAGAGGTTCTGGAGCAGCGCCTTGCGGTGCGAGGCGCTGCGCGAGAGCTGGTAGCGGTTACGTTGATGGCGCATGGCAGCGGAGAGGGTACCGGAGCGTCAGTCGTTGCGCAGCGAGAGACCGCGGCCCTCGAGCGTCTCGATGACCTCGTCGATCGACTTCTTGCCGAAGTTCGGGATCGCGTTCAGCTCGTTCTCGGTCTTCGAGATCAGGTCGCCGACCGTCTGGATGCCTGCGCGCTTGAGGCAGTTGTACGAGCGCACCCCGAGCTCCAGCTCCTCGATCAGGATGTCGTCCATCGCGTTCGCGGGACGCCCGCCCGGCCCGCCGGAGTTGCCGCCGACGCCCGTGCCGCCGACGAGACCCGGCTCAAGCGCGCCGAGACCGCCCGTGTCACGCAGCTCCACCACGCGGTCGGCGTCGGTGAAGATCGCCAGCTGGCTGATCAGGATCTCGGCCGCCTCGCGCAGCGCCGCGTGCGGGTCGATCGAGCCGTCGGTCTCGATGTCGAGCGTCAGCTTGTCGAAGTCGGTCTTCTGGCCGACGCGCGCCTGCTCGACGGCGTAGGCCACGCGGCGCACCGGCGAGAAGATCGAGTCGATCGGGATGACGCCGATCGGCTGGTCGGCGGACTTGTTCTCCTCCGCAGGGCGGTAGCCGCGCCCCCGGCCGATCGTCAGGTAGACCTCGAGCTTCGTTCTTCTCTCGAGCGTCGCGATATGCGCGTCCGGGTTGAGGATCTCGACGCCGGAGGGGAGGTCGATGTCCTTCGCGGTGATCTCGCCCGGGCCCGTGACGACAAGCGGGGCCTCGATCTCCGTCGCGTCGGAGTGCATGCGGCAGACGACGCCCTTGAGGTTGAGGACGATGTCGGTCACGTCCTCCTTGACGCCCGCGATCGTCGAGAACTCGTGGGCGACGCCCTCGATGCGGACGCTGGTGACGGCAGCCCCCGCGAGCGAGCTCAGCAGAACGCGGCGCAGCGAGTTGCCGAACGTGTAGCCGAACCCGCGGTCGAGCGGCTCGATCGTGAAGGAACCGCGGTTCTCCTCGACGGTCTCGGTCGTGATTCGGGGGACTTGGAAATCGAGCATCGGGGTCGGTCCTAACGTCGTCGTGTCATGAGCGCCGCCCGGGGGCGGTCATGGGCGCGTCGCACTGCCGCGGACGGAGCGGCCGGCGCGCGCGAGTGGGGCGTTACTTCGAGTAGAGCTCGACGATCAGCTGCTCCAGCACCGGCGCGGCGATCTCACGCCGCTCGGGCTTGCGCAGCACCTTCGCCGTCAGCGCGTCGTGATCTGCCTGCAGCCATGCCGGCACCTGACCGGTCAGCTCCGTCGCCTCGCGGATCACCTGCGCCGCGCCGCTGGAGGCCTTGACCGCGATCACGTCGCCATCGCGCAGCTGGTAGCTGGGGATGTCGACGCGCTTGCCGTTGATCGTCCAGTGCCCGTGCCGGATCAGCTGGCGGGCCTGGCGGCGCGAGGCGGCGAAGCCGAGGCGCACGAGCACGTTGTCGAAGCGGCACTCGAGCATGCGCAGCAGGTTCTCGCCCGTGATGCCCGGCTGACGGCTGGCCTTCTCGTAGTACGCGCGGAACTGGCGCTCGAGCACGCCGTAGTAGCGGCGCGCCTTCTGCTTCTCGCGCAGCTGGACGCGGTACTCGCTCTGTCTCTGGCGCCCGCGGCCGTGATCGCCCGGCGGGTATGCGCGGCGCTCGACGCCGCACTTGTCGGTGAGGCAGCGCTCGCCCTTGAGGAAGAGCTTCTGGCCCTCCCGCCGGCACTGCTTGCACTGGGGGCTGGTGTCTCGTGCCATGGCGGCGACTCCTAGACGCGCCGCCGCTTGCGCGGCCGGCAGCCGTTGTGGGCCTGCGGGGTCACGTCGCGAACCGCCGTCACCTCGAGGCCGGCGGCCTGGAGCGAGCGGATCGCGGTCTCGCGGCCGGAGCCGGGACCCTTGACGAAGACCTCGACCTTCTGCAGGCCGTGCTCGATGCCCTTGCGGGCGGCCGCGTCGGCCGTTACCTGCGCGGCGAAGGGCGTCGACTTGCGCGAGCCCTTGAAGCCGGCGCCGCCGGCGGACTCCCACGCGATCACGTTCCCCTCGCGGTCGGTCAGCGAGACGATCGTGTTGTTGAAGCTGGTCTTGATGTGCGCCTGGCCGACCGGGATGTTCTTGCGGACTCTGCGGCGGCCGCGCTGCGGGCGCTTCGGTGCTGGGCTCACTTACTTCTTCCCCGCCTTCTTCTTGCCGGCGACCTGCATGCGCTTGGGACCCTTGCGCGTGCGCGCGTTCGTCTTGGTTCTCTGACCGCGGACCGTGAGGCCGCGCCGATGGCGCAGGCCGCGGTAGCAGCCGATCTCCATCAGGCGCTTGACGTTCTGCGAGCGCTCGCGGCGCAGGTCGCCCTCGACCATCAGGTCTCTGTCGATCTGGTCGCGGAGCTTGGCGACCTCGTCCTCGGTGAGGTCGCGCACGTAGGTGTCCGGCGAGATGCCGAGTTCGGCCAGGAGCTTGTTCGACTGCGACCGGCCGATCCCGTAGATGTACGTCAGACCGATCTCGACGCGCTTGTTCAGCGGGATGTTGATGCCTGCTATGCGAGCCATGGAAGCGCCCTACCCCTGCCGCTGCTTGTGACGGGGGTTCGAGCAGATGACCAGCACGCGCCCGTGGCGACGGATGATCTTGCACTTCTCGCACATCGGCTTGACCGACGGTCGTACCTTCATGATCCCTTTCGGCTGATTCCAGTCGCCGCGGCTCTGGCAACCGGAGCGGCTGCCGCTACCACGACGAGGACTTCACGCGCAGGATGGAGCCACGGCTCCAAGCGCGACCGGGGATGATAGCGCACATCGTGAGCCAAGCGCGCGGGCTGCTACGCAGCCGCTCGCCGGCCGTGCTCGTGCCACGGCGTCAGCACGCGCGGGCCGTCCGCGGTGATCGCGATGGTGAACTCGAAGTGCGCCGCCAGCGACCCGTCCTGCGTGAAGATCGACCAGTGGTCGTCGGCCATCCGCACCTGGTGGCGGCCGGCGGTGACCATCGGCTCGATCGCCAGCACCATCCCCTCCTCCAGCCGCGGCCCGCGACCGGGCGGCCCATAGTTCGGGATCTGCGGATCCTCGTGCATGTCGCGTCCGATCCCGTGCCCGACGAGCGAGCGGATGATCGAAAAGCCCTCCGCCTCGACGTGCTGCTGGATCGCGTGCGAGATGTCGCCGAGCCGGTTGCCGGCGACGCACTGCGGCACCGCCGCGAACAGCGAGCCTTCCGTCACGTCGAGCAGCTTCTGCGCGACCGGAGCGATCGGGCCGACCGGGAACGTGCGCGCCGCGTCGGCGACCCAGCCGTCGAACACGACGCCCACATCGACCGACAGGATGTCGCCGCGCTCCAGCTTGTACGCGCCGGGGATCCCGTGCACCACCATCGCGTTCGGCGAGGCGCAGATCGAGCCCGGGAAGCCGCGGTAGCCCTTGAACGCCGGGACGGCGCCCTGCGAGCGGATGAAGCGCTCGGCCGCCTCGTCGAGCTCGCGCGTCGTGACGCCCGGGCGAATCTTCCCCTCGACCAGCTCCAGCGTGCGAACGAGGATGTCGCCCGCCGCGGCCATCTTGGTGATCTGCTCTGGCGTCTTCTTGACGATCACAGCTGATCTTCGAGGCGCAGCGTCGCGAGCACCGCGCGGACGTGGTCGTGCACCTCGGTGGGGCTGCGGGTCCCGTCGATCCGGCGCAGCAGGCCGCGCTCGTCATAGTACGAGACCAGCGGCTCGGTCTGCTCGTGGTAGACGTCGAGCCGTCTCTTGACGACCTCGGGCTTGTCGTCGTCGCGCTGCATGAGCCGCGAGCCGTCGACGTCGCAGCGGCCTTCGTGCTTCGGCGGATCGGTCTCGACGTGGTAGACGCGACCTGTCTTGACGCTCACGCGGCGGCCGGAGATGCGGCGCACGAGGTCCTCGTCGGGGACGTCGAACAGCAGCACCGCCGTGATGCGGCGGCCGAGTCTGTCGAACGCCTCCGCGAGCGCGTCGGCCTGCGCGCGCGTGCGCGGGAAGCCGTCGAGGATGAAGCCGTCGCGCGCATCGTCGGCGCCGATGCGGTCGACGACCAGGTCGATCAGGAGCTCGTCCGGCACCAGCTTGCCGGCGTCCATGTACCCCTTCGCCTTGACGCCGAGCTCGCTGCCGTCCTTGACCGCGGCGCGCAGGATGTCGCCCGTCGCGACGTACGGGAGGCGGAAGTCTTCCTGCAGGCGGGCAGCCTGGGTGCCCTTGCCGGCCCCGGGCGGCCCGAAGAGGATGAGGTTCAGCTCGCTCACGGAGAGCGAAACGTACTAGACCTGAAAGCCGCCCGCCCGGTCGGGCTACTTCAGGAAGCCCTCGTAGTTGCGCATCATCAGCTGCGCCTCGAGCTGCTTCATCGTGTCGAGCGCGACCGCCACCACGATCAGCAGCGAGGTGCCGCCGAAGAAGAAGTTGGCGTTCGTCGAGTTGATCAGCAGCGTCGGCAGCGCCGCGACGGCAGCGAGGAACAGCGCTCCCGGGAACGTCAGTCGCGCGAGGATGCGATCGAGGAACTCGGCCGTCGGCCGCCCCGGGCGGACGCCCGGGATGAAGCCGCCGTAGCGCTTGAGGTTGTCCGCCTGCTCGATCGGGTTGAACGTGACCGCGGTGTAGAAGTAGGTGAAGGCGATGATCATGATCGTCTCGCCGATCAGGTACGGCGCGTTGCCGGGATTGAAGAAGGTGGCGACGTCGTTCGCCCACCCCGTGTTGATCATCTGGCCGACCGTCGGCGGGAAGGCCATCAGCGACGCGGCGAAGATGACCGGGATCACGCCTGCCATGTTCACGCGCAGCGGAAGGTAGGTCTGGCCGCCCTGCGTCATGCGCTGGCCGATCACGCGGCGCGCGTACTGCACCGGGATGCGCCGCTGGCCCTCCTGCACGAACACGACCGCGGCGATCACGCCGAGTGCGAGGAACGGCATCATCACCTTGAACACCGGGTCCGGGCTCGTCCACCACGCCTGCACGCCCTGCGGCAGGCGGGAGACGATCGAGGCGAAGATCATCAGCGAGATGCCGTTGCCGATCCCGCGCTGCGTGATCAGCTCGCCCATCCACATCACGAGCATGCAGCCGGCGGTGAGCGAGACGGCGATCAGGACCAGCTTCGAGGGGCCGAAGTTCTCGACGACCGGCAGCCCGGCCTGCACCTGGAAGGACCTGAACAGGTACACGTACGCTATGGACTGGGCGGCCGCCAGGCCGACGGTCAGGTAGCGCGTGTACTGCGTGATCCGCTGCGTACCGACCTCGCCCTCTCTCTGCAGCTGTTCGAGCGACGGGACGACGACCGTCAGCAGCTGCATGATGATCGAGGCCGTGATGTACGGCATGATCCCGAGCGCGAACAGCGCCACGCGCGCAAGGCTGCCGCCGGAGAAGGTGTTCAGGAGCCCGAGGATCCCGTTGCTCAGGTTGCTCTGGATCTCCTTGACGGCCTCGGTGTTGATGCCCGGAGCCGGTATGTGCGCGCCGAGTCGATAGAGGGCGAGCAGCGCGGCCGTGAACGCCAGCTTCTTGCGGATATCCGCGACTGTGAAGGCGCTCAGGATCGTCGCGAGCATGCTCGAGTCCCCCTACTCGACTACTCGATGATCTGGCAGGTTCCCCCGGCGGCCTCGATGCGCTCGCGCGCGGCCGCACTGAAGGCGTGGGCGTGGACGGTCAGCGGCTTGGTGATCTCGCCCTTTGCGAGCACCTTCACCGGGATGCCTCTGCGCGTCGCGAGGTTCTTCGCGTTCAGCGCCTCGAGCGTCACCTCGGCGCCCGACTCGAAGCGCGCGTCGAGGTCGAGCAGGTTGACCGGCTGCGTGTGCGTCCGGAACGGCTCGAACGGCATCGACTTCTTCATGTGCGGACCGCGCAGCTTGCGCATCCGCATGTGAATCGGCATCTGCCCGCCCTCGAAGCGGGCGCGGTCCTTCGCGCCGGAGCGCGAGCCGTAGCCCTTCTGGCCGCGGCCGGACGTCTTGCCGGTGCCGGAGCCCTCGCCGCGGCCGACGCGCTTGCGCGGCTTGCGGCTGCCGGGGGCCGGTCTCAAGTTGTGCAGGCCGATGCGCTCCTCAGCAGCCTCGTCCTTGGTTCTCGCTGCAGGGCTCATGCGGCCTCCTCGACCTTCACGAGATGACGGACCGCATGGACCATGCCGCGCAGCTGCGGCGTGTCTCTCTGCTCGACGGTGTGGCCGATCTTGCGCAGACCGAGCGAGCGCAGCGTGTCGAGCTGGCGCTTGTCGGAGCCGTTGCGCGACTTGACCTGCGTGATCTTGACGGTGCTCACGACGCGTCCTCCGCGTCGGCCGCGCCGACGGCGACCGGCTCCGCGACCTCGCCTTCGGCCGGCGCAGCGCCGTCCTCGGCGGTCAGCTCAGCCGTGGCGGCATTGCGGTTCGGGTCGAGGCCCAGCACCGCATCGATCGAGATGCCGCGCAGCTCCGCAACCTCCTCGGGGCGGCGCAGGCCCTCAAGGCCCGCCATCGTCGCCTTCACGAGGTTGATCGGGTTCTGCGTGCCGAGGCTCTTGGAGAGGATGTCGTGGATCCCCGCGAGCTCCAGCACCGCGCGCACGCCGCCGCCGGCGATCACGCCGGTACCGGGCGAGGCCGGCTTGAGCAGCACGCGGCCCGACCCGAAGATGCCGAGCGTCTGGTGCGTGATCGTGGAGCCGTGCTTGGGCACGCGGATGAGGTTCTTCTTCGCGCGCTCCACGCCCTTCTGGATCGCGACCGGCACCTCGTTCGCCTTGCCATAGCCGACGCCGACGATCTCACGCTCGTCGCCGACCACCACGAGAGCGGTGAACGAGAAGCGGCGGCCGCCCTTGACGACCTTCGCGACGCGGTTGATCTCCACGACGCGCTCTTGCAGGTCGAGGCCGGCGGCGGATACAGATCGGTCGGGTCCGAGTGCCATGAAGTTCCTGAGGGTAGCGGTTCGAAGCTGGTCGGTCGGTGGTTAGAAGGCCAGGCCGCCCTCGCGGGCGCCCTCCGCGAGCGCGCGCACGCGCCCGTGGTACTGGTAGCCGCCGCGGTCGAAGACGGCCTCCGTGACGCCGGCGGCCTTCGCGCGCTCGGCGAGCAGCTCGCCGACGCGCTTCGGCTGATCGCCGCGCGAGAGGCCGCGCAGCTCCGCCTCGGTCCAGTTGACCGCGGCGAGCGTGCGCCCGGCGTCGTCGTCGATGAGCTGTGCGCTGATCCCGCGGTTGGAGCGGAACACCGAGATGCGCGGCCGCTCGGCCGTGCCGTGGATCTTGGCGCGAACGCGGCGTCGGCGCTTGAGCCGACGCGCAGGAGCAGTGAGAACGGTCATGCGCGCTTCCCGACCTTCCGGGCGACGTACTCGCCCTCGTAGCGAATGCCCTTGCCCTTGTAGGGCTCCGGCTTGCGCTGCTTGCGGATGTTGGCGGCGGTCTCGCCGACGAGCTGCTTCGAGATGCCCCTGACGACGATGCGCGTCGGCTGCGGGACCTCGAACTCGATCCCGTCCGGCGCTCTGATCGGCACCGGATGCGAGTAGCCGAGCGCCAGCTCCAGGTCCTTGCCCTTGAGCTGCGCGCGGTAGCCGACGCCCTGGATCTCCAGTCTCTTCTCGAAGCCCTGCGTGACGCCCTCGACCATGTTCGCCACGAGCGAGCGCGTGAGGCCGTGCAGCGCACGGTGCTCGCCGCGGTCGGTCGGGCGCGTGACGACGAGCTCCTCGCCTTCCTGCGCCACCGTGATGTCGCGGTGGATGCGCTCGGACAGCTCGCCGCGCGGGCCGTTGACGGTGACGCGCTCGGGCTCGATCGCGACGGTGACGCCGGCGGGGACGGGGATGGGCTTGCGGCCGATACGACTCATGCCTGCCTCACCACACCTTCGCCACGACCTCGCCGCCGAGGCCCGCTCTGCGCGCCTCGTGGCCGGTCATGACGCCATGCGACGTCGAGATGATCGCGGTGCCGAGCCCGCCCTGGATCTTCGGGATGTGGGCGTGATCGACGTAGGTCCGCTGACCGGGACGGGACACCCGCTGGATGCCCTGGATCACCGGCTTGCGGTTGCCGGAGTACTTGAGTCTGACGTTGATGACCTCGCCGGGATGGTCGGCGTTCGGCGCCTCGACGTCGTAGCCGTCGATGTAGCCCTGCTCCTTGAGGATGCGGGCCAGCTCCTTCTTGAGCTTGGAGGAGGGAATCGAGACGACATCCTTCGACGCGTGCGCGCCGTTGCGCACGCGCGTGAGGAAGTCGGCGATCGGGTCCGTCATCGACATGCGGTCACCACGAGCTCTTGGTCATGCCCGGGATGTAGCCGTTGTGCGCGAGCTCGCGCAGGCAGATGCGGCACAGCCCGAACTTGCGGAACACCGAACGCGGCCGGCCGCAGCGGCGGCAGCGCGTGTATCCGCGGGTTCTGTACTTGGGGGTCCGCTGCTGGCGGACACGCAATGAGGTCTTGGCCATAGCGGTTCCTTAGTTTCCGTTGGTCGCCGCGCCGGGCGCGCCGCGGCGGTCTCTCGAAAATGGCATCCCGAACATCTCCAGCAGCGCGAACGACTCCTCGTCGCTTCTCGCCGTGGTCGTGATCGCGATGTCGAGACCCCGGACCTGATCGACCTTGTCGTAGTCGATCTCCGGGAAGATGATCTGCTCCTTGACGCCCAGGTTGTAGTTCCCGCGGCCGTCGAACGCGCGCGGGTTCAGCCCGCGGAAGTCGCGGATCCGCGGGATCGCTATCGACATCAGGCGGTCGAGGAACTCGTAGGCGCGCTCGCCGCGCAGCGTGACGCTGACGCCGACGGCCATTCCTTCGCGCAGCTTGAAGGCGGCGATCGACTTGCGCGATCTGCGGATGTTCGGCTGCTGGCCGGCGATGCGGGCGAGCTGCGTCGTCGCCTCCTGCAGGACTCTCGAGTCCTGCTTCGCGTCGCCGACGCCCATGTTGATGGTGATCTTCTGGATCTTCGGCGCCTGCATCGGCGTCGAGTAGCCGAAGCGCTCGATCAGCGCGGGTCGGATCTCGTCGGCGTACTTGGTCTTCAATCGTGCGGGCATAGGCTCAGTCGATCTGGGTGCCGGAACGGCGGGCGATGCGGAAGCGTCTCCCCTCGCGGACCTCGATGCCGACACGCGTCGGTCTACCGTCCTTGGGGTCGAGCAGCATCACGTTGGACAGGTGGATCGGGCCCTCGCGCTCGATCACGCCGGCGACAGCGTCGGGCTGACCGGGCATCGGGCGCTGATGGCGCTTGACGATGTTCAGGCCTTCGACGAAGACCTTCTGCTTGGCGGGATCGACGCGCAGGACGCGGCCCGTCTTGCCGCGGTCCTTGCCCGAGATCACGATCACCTCGTCGTCTCTGCGGATGCGCGCGGGCATGCCTAGAGCACCTCCGGGGCCAGCGAGACGATCTTCATGAAGTTGCGCTCCCGCAGCTCGCGGGCGACGGGGCCGAAGATGCGGGTCCCGCGCGGATTGTTCTGCGCGTCGATGATCACGGCCGCGTTCTCGTCGAAGCCGATGTACGTGCCGTCCTCGCGGCCGTACGGCTTCTTCGTGCGCACGACGACGGCGGTCACGACCTCGCCCTTCTTGACCGACCCCTGCGGCGCGGCCTGCTTGACGGTCGCGACGATCACATCGCCGACGCCGGCGTAGCGCCGGCGCGAGCCGCCGCGCACGCGGATGCAGAGGATCTCGCGGGCTCCCGTGTTGTCGGCGACCTTCAGGCGCGTCTCGTTCTGGATCATCGGGCGCGCTCCACGACCTCGACCAGGCGCCAGCGCTTGAGGCGCGACAGCGGACGCGACTCGCGCACGATGACCGTGTCGCCCTCATGCGCGTCGTTGCGCTCGTCATGGGCGTGCAGCGTCGTCGAGCTGCGCACGATCTTGTGGTAGCGACGGTGCTGGCGTGCGGTGTCGATGCGGACGGTGATCGTCTTGTCGGCCTTGTCGGAGATCACGATGCCCTGGCGCACCTTCTGGCGCCCCTCGCCATGCTCGCGTGGCGGCGTCGGCTCGCTCGGCGCGGCGGCACGCGCCGCCTTCGCCTTCTCGCGCAGCTTGGCGCGAGCGGCGCGGCGCGCGGACGCGCGCGCCTTGCGGGCGGCGTCGCGCTCGGCCTGGCGCTCCTCGGGGCTCCGCGGCGCGCGCGACCCGGCCTCGGCGGCGACCTTGGCGGCGCGCGCCTGGCGGCGCTGCTCCTTGGGGCTCGCCCCCGCGGCGGGCGCCGGGGCGGCCTCCGCGCTCACGTCGGCGGCGGCAACCTCCGGAGCCTCGGCCTCAGCGGCCTCCGCGGCAGCCTCGGGCGCCTCGGCCTCAGCGGCCGCGGTCTCCTCGGGGGTCGTCTCCTCGACGTTCTCGTTCTGCTCTTCGTCGGCCATCGCTTACCGGCTCAGTTCCTTGTTGACATCGACTCCCCGCTCGCGCAGGACGGTCAGCGCGCGTGCGACGTCGCGCTTCGCGTCGCGCAAACGCGAGGTGTTCTCCAGCTCGCCGGTGGCGTGCTGGAAGCGCAGCCCGAACAGCTCGCGCCGTGCGGTCCGCAGGTGCTCGGCGAGGACGGTGTCGTCCATGTCGCGCAGCTCAGTCGCCTTGGTGCCAGCCATCAGCCGTCCTCCCGCATGACGAATCTCGTCTTGACCGGAAGCTTGTGGCCGGCGAGGCGCATCGCCTCGCGTGCCAGCGGCTCCGGCACGCCCGCCAGCTCGAACATCACGCGGCCCGGCTTCACGACGGCGACCCACCCTTCGGGCGAGCCCTTGCCGGAACCCATGCGCGTCTCGGCGGGCTTCTTCGTGTACGGCTTGTCGGGATAGACGTTTATCCAGACCTTGCCGCCACGCTTGATCTTGCGCGTCATCGCAATACGGGCCGCCTCGATCTGGCGGTTCGTCAGCCAGCCCTCGTCGAGCGCCTTGAGGCCGTACTCGCCGAACTGGACCTTCACCTGCCCGCGCGAGAGCCCGCGGCGCCGGCCGCGGTGCTGCTTGCGGAACTTCACACGCTTGGGAGAAAGCATCAGCGCGTCACCTCGGGAGCACGGGGACCACTGCGACCAGGCCCGCGACCGCCGCCGGGACCGCCCGGTCCGCGACCGCCGCCGCCGTTACCGCCACGACCGCCCGGACCGCCACCGCGACCGCCCGGACCACCGCGACCAGGGCCGCCCGGTCCGCCCGGTCCGCCGCCGCGACCACCGCGACCGCCGGGACCGCCCGGACCGCCGCCACGACCACCGGGGCCGCCACCGCGACCGCCGCGCCCGCCACCGCCGGGACCGCCGCCGCGCCCGCCGCGGCCGCGACCGTCGCCGCGCTCGCCGCGGCGCCCGCGATCGGGCTGCGCCGGCGGCTCGTCCATCTGCGTCAGGTCGGCGCCGGTGTAGCCCTCGGGCATGATCTCGCCCTTGTTGATCCAGCACTTGACGCCGATGCGGCCGAACGTCGTACGCGCCTCATGGAAGCCGTAGTCGATGTCCGCGCGCAGCGTGTGCAGCGGGACGCGGCCGTCCGAGTAGCCCTCGGTGCGCGCCATCTCGGCGCCGCCGAGGCGACCGGAGACCTGCACCTTCACGCCCTTGGCGCCCGAGCGCATGGCGCTCGTGAGCGCGCGCTTCATCGCGCGACGGAAGGCGACGCGGTTCTGGAGCTGCTCGGCGATCGACTGCGCGACGAGGCGCGCGTCGAGCTCCGGTCGCTTGATCTCGAGGATGTTGACCTTGACCTGCTTGTTGGTGATCTTGTGCAGGTCGCGGCGCAGCGCGTCGACCTCGGATCCGGACTTGCCGATCACGATGCCCGGACGGGCCGTGTTGATGTTGACCTCGACCTCGTTCGCGTTCTTGCGAATCGTGATGTCCGAGAGCCCGGCGTGCGAGAGCCGTCCGATGATGTGTCTGCGGATCTGGACGTCCTCGTGCAGGTAGTCGGCGAACTGCTTCTCGTTGAACCAGTTCGACTTCCAGTCGTGGATGTAGCCCACGCGGAGCGACTCGGGATGAACCTTTTGTCCCATGCTGTCGTTACTCCTTCGGGGCGAGCAGGATCGTGAGGTGGCTGGTGCGCTTGCGGATCGGCGTCGCGCGACCCATCGCGCGCGGCCGGAAGCGCTTCAAGGTCGGCCCTTCGTCGGCGTGCGCCGCCTTGACGAACAGGTCCTCGAGGTCGAGCTCGTTGTTGTGCTCGGCGTTCGCGATCGCGGACTCGAGCACCTTGCTCCAGTCCCGCGCGACGGCGCGGGGCGTGAACGCGAGGATCGCGCGCGCCTCCTCGACCGACTTGCCGCGGATGTGATCGCAGACGAGACGGGCCTTGCGCGCCGAGCTGCGGACGTACTTGGCCTGAGCGCGTACGAGCACAGGACGAGCGGCGCCCTCGTCGGCCGGCGCTCTGCGAGCGGCCGCTCTTCTCGCGGCCGGTCTTCTCGCAGCGGGCGCCTCCTCGGAGGTCTCGGCAGCCGCGGCGTCGTCGGCTCTCGCTCTCGGCGCTCTTCTTGCTCTGGCGTCGGCTCTTCTGGCAGCTCTTCTCGCGGCCGCTCTTCTGGGAGCGGCTCTTCTCGGAGCGGCCTCGGGCTCGGTTCTCTCGGTTCTGTCTCTGTCGTCTGCCATGAAGTCTCGTGTACTAGCGGCGCTTGCCGGTCTGGGCGTGGCCGCGGTAGAGGCGCGTCGGCGCGAACTCGCCGAGCTTGTGTCCGACCATCGACTCGCTGATGAAGACCGGCACGTGTCTGCGACCGTCGTGAACGGCGATCGTGTGACCGACCATCTCCGGGAAGATCGTCGAGGTCCGCGACCAGGTCTTGATCATCTGCTTCGTGTTGGCCGCGTTCATTCTCTCGATCCGCGCCATCAGGCGCTCTTCGACGAACGGGCCTTTCTTGCTCGAGCGGCTCATCTACTCAGTCCCTCAGCGCTTCTTTCCGCGACGACGGCCGCGGACGATGTAGCGGTCGGATGCCTTGCCCTTCTTGCGCGTGCGGTACCCAAGCGTGGGCACGCCCCACGGCGTCACCGGATGACGGCCCGGCGTCGTCGAACCCTCGCCGCCACCGTGCGGGTGGTCGACCGGGTTCATCGCCGTGCCGCGCGTCTGCGGGCGCACGCCAAGGTGGCGCTTGCGGCCCGCCTTGCCGATCTTGACGTTCTGGTGGTCGGCGTTGCCGATCGTGCCGATCGTGGCGCGGCACTCGCCGCGGACCATGCGCATCTCGCCCGAGGGGAGGCGCAGCGTCGCCATCCCCTGATCCTTCGCGAGCAGCTGGATCCCGGTGCCGGCCGAGCGGCCCATTTGGCCACCGCGGCCCGGCGTGAGCTCAACGTTGTGGACGACCGTACCCGCCGGGATGTTCTCCAGCGGCAGGCAGTTGCCGACGCGGATGTCGGCGTCCGGCCCGCTCTGCACGGTCATGCCGACCGTCAGTCTGTTCGGCGCGAGGATGTAGCGCTTCTCGCCGTCGACGTAGTGCAGCAGCGCGATGTAGGCCGAGCGGTTCGGGTCGTACTCGATGTGGGCGACCTTCGCCGGCACGCCGTCCTTGCGGCGCTTGAAGTCGATGCGCCGGTAGAGGCGCTTGGCGCCGCCGCCACGGTGACGGGCGGTCTTGCGCCCGCGCGCGTTGCGGCCGCCGGACTTCGTGAGGCCCTCGACGAGCGACTTCTCCGGCTCGCTGCGGGTGATCTCGGCGAAGTCGGGATAGGTGACGAAGCGCCGCCCCGGGCTCGTCGGCTTCGGCTTGCGGATCGGCATTACTCAGTTCCCTCCAGGCCCTGGAAGATCGGGATCGAGTCGCCCGGATGGAGCTGCACGATCGCCTTCTTCCACGTGCGCGTGCGGCCGGCATAGATGCCGCGGCGCTTCGGCTTGCTCTTGACCGACACGGTGCGCACGTCGCGCACTCTCACGTCGAACAGCTGCTCGATCGCCTGTCGGATCTGCGTCTTGTGCGCGTCCGTGTGGACACGGAATGTGTACTTGCCGATCTCGGCCTGCACGAAGGACTTCTCCGAGACGACCGGGCGGATGATGACCTGGCTCGCGTCCATGGCTACGCCGCGACCTCCTCTGCGGCCTTGTCGCCGTTCGCGCGGGCCGTGAGCTGCGCCAGCGCCGCCTCCGAGATCAGCAGGGAGGCCGCGCCGACGACGTCGGCGACGCCCGCGTCCTCGACCGGCATCGCGATCACGCGCCACATGTTGCGGAACGAGAGGCCGGCGTTGGCCTCCTCAGCGCCGAGCAGCACGAGCGTCGCGAGCGGCTGGCCCCAGTCCTGGAGCAGTCTCGCGGCCTGCTTCGTCGACGGTGCGTCGAACGTGCCGGCGTCGAAGACGGCGATCGAGCCGCGGTCGGCGTGGATCGACAGCGCGCTGCGCAGCGCGGCGCGACGCGCCTTGCGGTTGACCTTGAAGGTGTAGTGGCGCGGACTCGGGCCGAACACGGTGCCGCCGCCCTTCCACACGGGCGAGCGCGAGGAACCGGCGCGGGCACGGCCGGTGCCCTTCTGGCGCCACGGCTTGGCGCCGCCGCCGCTGACGTTGCCGCGCGTCTTCGTGGCGGCCGTGCCCTGACGGAGCGCGTTGAGCTCCGCGCGCACGGTCTCGTGCACGAGCGGACCGTTGAACTTGGCCGTGAAGACCGCGTCGTCGAGCGCGACGTCACCGCCGCCCAGCTTCGGAGCTCTAGGCATCCGTGCGCACCTCCACCGTGCCGCCCTTCGGCCCGGGCACGGCTCCGCGGACGAGCATCAGGTTGTCTCTGGCGATGATCTCGACGATCTCCAGCCCCTTCTGGGTGATGCGCTTGTTGCCCATCTGACCCGGGCCACGGATGCCCTTCATCACGCGCGCCGGCCAGGCCGAGGCGCCGATCGAGCCCGGGGCGCGCACGTTGTGCGAACCGTGCGACTTCGGACCGGCGTTGAAGCCATGGCGCTTGATCGTGCCCTGGAAGCCCTTGCCCTTTGAAGTACCGGAGATTTTGACCTTCTGGCCGGCCTCGAACACCTCGACGGTGACGGTGTCGCCGACCTGCAGCTCGCCGGCCTCGTCGCGGAACTCGACGAGGTGGCGGTGCGCGGACGCGCTGGCCTTCTTGAGGTGGCCGAGCTCGGCCTTCGTCAGCTGCTTCTCGCGGCAGGCGCCGAACGCGAGCTGCACGGCCTCGTATCTGTCGCGCTCGTGCGTGCGGATGCCCGTCACCGGGCACGGGCCGGCCTCGAGCACGGTGACGCGCTCGACGCGGCCGTCGTCGAGGAAGCGCTGGGTCATCCCGAGCTTCTTGGCGAGGATCGCAGCCATGATCAGGACGCCAGCCGGATCTCGATGTCGACGCCGGCGGGCAGGTGGTCGAGCCGCTGGAGCGAGTCGACGGTCTTCGGCGTCGGCTGGTGGATGTCGATCAGCCGCTTGTGCGTGCGGATCTCGAAGTGCTCGCGCGAGTCCTTGTCCTTGAACGGCGAGCGAATCACGCAGTAGACGTTCTTCTCGGTCGGAAGCGGCACGGGCCCGGACACGGTCGCGCCGGTGCGAGTCGCCGTCTCGACGATCTCTCTCGCCGCCGTCTCGATCGCCGAGTGATCGTAGGACTTCAGGCGAATGCGGATCTTGTTCTGGGCCAGGGTTGCCACGGGAGCCTTTGGTTCTTTCCGTCCGGTGTCTGGTGTGTCGTGTTGACTGGTTCTCTGCGTGCGTGAGGCGAGCCCCGGGTGTGCTGCTGGGACCCGCCCCTTCGTCGTATCGCTTGACTTCGTGAGACTGCGGCGGGCCGGGGCGGGTGGGCCCCGGTCCCGAACTACGCGTTCGCTACTGGATGACCTCGGTCACCACGCCGGAGCCGACCGTGCGGCCACCCTCGCGGATCGCGAAGCGGAGGCCCTGGTCCATGGCGATCGGCTGGATCAGCTCGATCTCCATCTGGACGTTGTCGCCCGGCATGACCATCTCCGTGCCCTCCGGGAGGTTCGCCACGCCCGTCACGTCCGTCGTGCGGAAGTAGAACTGCGGGCGGTAGCCGGTGAAGAACGGCGTGTGACGGCCGCCCTCCTCCTTCTTGAGGACGTAGACCTCGGCCTTGAACTTGGTGTGCGGCGTGATCGAGCCCGGTCTGCAGAGGACCTGGCCGCGCTCGATCTCCTCGCGCTTGGTGCCGCGCAGGAGGCAGCCGACGTTGTCGCCCGCGCGACCCTCGTCGAGGATCTTGCGGAACATCTCGACGCCGGTCACGACCGTGTTCGTCGTGTCCTTGATGCCGACGATCTCGACCGTGTCGCCCGTTCTGACGATGCCCTGCTCGATGCGGCCGGTCGCGACGGTGCCGCGGCCGGTGATCGAGAAGACGTCCTCGACCGGCATCAGGAACGGCTTGTCGAGCTCGCGCGTGGGCTCGGGGATGTAGGAGTCGAGCGCGGCTGCCAGCTCGACGATCTTCTCCTTGTAGGCCTCGTCGCCCTCGAGCGCCTTCAGCGCCGAGCCCGTGATGAACGGGATGTCGTCGCCCGGGAAGTCGTACTCGGAGAGCAGATCGCGGACCTCGACCTCGACGAGCTCGAGCAGCTCGGGGTCGTCGACCATGTCGGCCTTGTTGAGGAACACGACGATGTAGGGCACGCCGACCTGGCGGGCGAGCAGGATGTGCTCGCGCGTCTGCGGCATCGGGCCGTCGGCGGCCGACACGACGAGGATCGCGCCGTCCATCTGCGCGGCGCCGGTGATCATGTTCTTGACGTAGTCGGCGTGGCCCGGGCAGTCGACGTGGGCGTAGTGCCGGTTCTCCGTCTGGTACTCGACGTGCGAGGTGGCGATGGTGATCCCGCGCTCCTTCTCCTCCGGAGCGTTGTCGATCTCCTCGAAGCTGCGGGCCTCGCCGCCCATCTTCTCCGCCAGCACGGTCGTGATGGCAGCGGTCAGCGTCGTCTTGCCATGGTCGATGTGACCGATGGTGCCGACGTTGACGTGCGGCTTGTCGCGCTCGAACTTCTCCTTCGCCACTTTGGGTTCGCTCCTTGTGAAGTCGGGTGTGGCTCGCCTCGCCGGGCGAACCTCGGAAATCTATCTCAACCGCCGCGCTCGCGCCGATTCAACGACGCTGCGGGCGAATGGACTCGCTCGTCAGGCTGCCTGCTCGCCTCCCGAGCGACTCTCGACGACCTTCTCGGCGATGTTCGGCGGCACCTCTTCGTAGCCCTCGAACACCATCGTGTACGTCGCGCGCCCCTGCGTGTTCGAGCGCAGGTCGGTCGCGTATCCGAACATCTCGGACAGCGGGACCGAGCCCGTCACGACCTGGGCGTTGCCGCGTGCCTCCATGCCGTGCACGCGGCCGCGGCGGCGGTTGAGGTCACCGATCACGTCGCCCATGAACTCCTCGGGCGTGACGACCTCGACGGCGAAGACCGGCTCCAGCAGAACCGGCTTGGCGCGGCGCGCCGCCTCCTTGAACGCCAGCGAGCCGGCGACCTTGAAGGCGATTTCCGACGAGTCGGTGTCGTGGTACTTGCCGTCCACGAGCGTGACTCTCACGTCGACCATCGGATAGCCCGCCTTGACGCCCGTGTCGAGCGCCTCCTCGACGCCCTTCTCCACGGCCGGGATGAACTCGGACGGGATCGCGCCGCCCTTGATTCTGTTGACGAAGTCGAAGCCCTCGCCGGGGGCGGGCTCGATGTCGATGTAGACGATGCCGTACTGGCCCGAGCCGCCGGTCTGGCGCACGAAGCGGCCCTCGACTCTCTCGGCCTTGCTGCGGATCGTCTCGCGGTAGGAGACCTGCGGCCGGCCGACGTTCGCCTCGACCTTGAACTCGCGCAGCATGCGGTCGACGAGCACCTCGAGATGCAGCTCGCCCATGCCGGAGATCTCGGTCTGGCCGGTCTCCTCGTTGGTGCGAACCTGGAACGTCGGGTCCTCCTCGGCGAGACGGCCGAGGGCGACCGACATCTTCTCCTGGTCGACCTTCGTCTTCGGCTCGATCGCGACCTTGATGACCGGCTCGGGAAACTCGATCGTCTCAAGCTTGATCGGTCTGTCCGGCGCGCACAGCGTGTCTCCGGTGACGACCTGCTTGATGCCGACAGCGGCGGCGATGTCGCCCGCGGAGACGTCCTCGAGATCGACGCGTTCGTTCGCGTGCATCTCGAGGATGCGGCCGACGCGCTCGGTGCGTCCGCTGGACACGTTCAACACGCGCGCACCCGCTTCGAGCTTGCCGGAGTAGACGCGGAAGTAGGTGAGCTTGCCGACGTACGGGTCGGCCGCGATCTTGAAGGCGAGCGCGGAGAAGGGCGCGTCGTCGGCGGCCTCGCGCGTGGCGGGCTGTCCCTCCTCCTGGCCCTTGACCGGCTCAAGGCCCTCGACCGCCGGCACGTCGAGCGGCGACGGCAGGTAGTCGATGATCGCGTCGAGCAGCGGCTGCACGCCCTTGTTCTTGAAGGACGAGCCGCACAGCACCGGCGTCAGCTTGAGCTCGAGCGTTGCCTTGCGGATCGCGGCCTTGATGCGCTCGGCCGGGATCTCGGCCTCCTCGAGGATCAGCTCGACGAGCTCGTCGTCGTAGTGCGACAGCTCCTCGAGCATGTGCTCGCGCGCGGCGGCCGCCTCGTCGGCGAGGTCGGCCGGGATCTCGACGACCTCCTGCTCCTTGCCGAGGTCGTCCTTGTAGATGATCGCGTGGTTCTCGACCAGGTCGATGATCCCGCGCAGGTCCGACTCCGCGCCGATCGGCAGCTGGATCGGGACCGGGTGTGCGCCGAGGCGGTCGATCATCGTCTGCACGCCGCGCTGGAAGTCCGCGCCGATGCGGTCCATCTTGTTGATGTAGGCGATGCGCGGGACGCCGTACTTGTCGGCCTGGCGCCAGACGTTCTCGGACTGCGGCTCGACGCCGGCGACCGAGTCGAACAGCGCGACGGAGCCGTCGAGCACGCGCAGCGAGCGCTCGACCTCGACGGTGAAGTCCACGTGACCGGGCGTGTCGATGATGTTGATGCGGTGCCCATTCCACTCGCAGGCGGTCGCAGCCGAGGTGATCGTGATGCCGCGCTCCTGCTCCTGCTCCATCCAGTCCATCGTCGCCGCGCCCTCGTGCACCTCGCCGAGCTTATGGGTGCGCCCGGTGTAGAAGAGGATGCGCTCGGTCGTCGTCGTCTTGCCGGCGTCGATGTGAGCCATGATCCCGATGTTGCGGGTTCTGTCGAGGGCGTATCTGCGGGGCATCTCTTGAGTTCGTCTCTTCGTCTGCGGGCGGTGGTGGCGAGGCGGGCACAAAAACGGGCCCAGTGGGCCCGGTCGTGACGTGGAATGTCGTCCCGGGGCTCGCGTGCTATCGAGTGGAAGTCTCCATGGCTCGTGACCTCCGTCGTGGCAAGTGCGCAAGCAGGCGCGCACTTCCCGGAGGCGGCGAGGGAATATAGCAGTTCTTCCGCGATCTGCCGGGCCGCCCGCGCAATCCGCACGCCGCCCGGCACAGGTCGCTCCAGAACGACGAAACGCCGCTCCAGAGCGGCGCTTCAGGCGGTGCGGCGATGGCTCAGGCGAGCACTACCAGCGGTAGTGGGCGAAGGCCTTGTTGGCCTGCGCCATGCGGTAGATGTCGTCCTTGCGCTTGTACGCGGCGCCCTGCTGGGACTGCGCGTCCATCAGCTCGTTCGCGAGCCGCTGCGCCATCGTCTTCTCGCGGCGCTGGCGCGCGAACTGCACGAGCCAGCGGACGGCGAGCGTGCGAGCGCGGCGCGCCGGCACCTCGACGGGGACCTGATAGGTCGCGCCGCCGACGCGGCGGGAGCGAACCTCGAGCTGCGGCGTGAGCGCTCTGATCGACGCCTCGAGCTGCTCGATCGGATCCTTGCCGGTGCGCTCGCCGATGATCGCGAGCGCGTCGTAGACGATGCGCTCGGCGGTCGACTTCTTGCCGTCGAGCATGACGCGATTGACGACCTGCTGCACGAGCCGTGAGCGGTGGATCGCATCCGGCTCGATCGTCCGGATGGAGGCTGCTGCGCGACGCGGCATTACTTGGCCTTCACGCCGTACTGGGAGCGGGCCTTCTTGCGGTCGCTGACGCCGGCGGCGTCGAGCGTCCCGCGCACGACCTTGTAGCGCACGCCCGGCAGGTCCTTGACGCGGCCGCCGCGGACCAGCACGACCGAGTGCTCCTGCAGGTTGTGCCCCTCGCCCGGGATGTAGACGGTGACCTCCATGCCGTGCGTGAGCCGGACACGAGCGACCTTGCGGAGCGCGGAGTTCGGCTTCTTCGGCGTGGTGGTGTAGACGCGCGTGCAGACGCCGCGGCGCTGCGGGGCAGCGACCTTCTTCTTGCGCCCCTTGCCGGACTTCAGGCCCGGAGTGGCAAGCTTCTTCTTCGGCGTCTTGCGTCCCTTGCGGACGAGCTGGCTGGTCGTAGGCATGTGGCGCGAGATCGTAGCAGCGGCGCGCGGGTCGCGGCGCCCACACCGCGCGCGGACGCCGACGAGGCCGCTCAGTGCACCAGCTCGCGACCGCGCAGGGCGAGCCAGAACTCGATCCGGTCGCGGGCGTTGGAGAGGCTGCGGCCGGTCAGCTCTTCGACGCGGCGCATGCGGTAGCGCAACGTGTGGCGGTGGCAATAGAGCCGCTTCGCGGCCCGCTCCCACTGGCCGTTCTCCTCGATGAAGGCCTCCAGCGAGCGCATCAGCTCGCCGCCGTAGGCCCCCTCGCTCTGCTCGATCGGCGCGAGGATCGAGTCACAGAAGAGCCGCAGTGCGTCGTCGTCCTGGAGCGCGAGCAGCAGCTGGAACGAGCCGAGGTCGCGGTAGGTGGCGACCGTCGCGCCGACGGCCTCGGTCGTGCTCGACCGGCTGCCGTTGCCGTCTGCGCCGCCGCCATCCATTGCCGCCAGTGCACGCGCCTCGAGCGCGCAGCGCGCCTCGTGGAACGAGCGGCGGGCCTGTGCTCCGCCCACCGCGCGCCCTGCGCCGAGGCTGACGTGCGCGTCGAGCGCGCGTGCGACCCGTCCGCCGATGCGTTCCGTCAGCGCAAACAGCTCGTCCTCCTCAAGGCCGGGCACGAGCGCGCAGGCGAGCCCTTCCGAGCGTGCCACGAGTCCCTGCGTCGCCTCGCCGCGCAGCGCGGTGGCAAGCGCAGCCTCCGCGTCGCCGAGCGCGGCGCCGCCGGGACGCGGCGCGGCCAGCACGATTGCGCCGACGTGCTCAGAGAGGCCGAACGGCTCCAGGCGCCGCACGAGCTCGGCGCCGACGAGCTCGCCGCCGACGATCGCGTTCAGCACGTCGCCGGCGAGCCGGCGCTCGGTGTCCTCGGCGATCCGCCGCCGCAACAGCTCGAGCGCGACGATCGTCACCGCCTGGTGGAGCGTCAGGCGGTCCAGCTCGGAGAAGCCGTCCTCATCCTTGACGGCGACAAGCCACGCCTGCAGGGGCGCGCCGCCCTCGCTCTCCCCCAGCTCGCGAGCGCCGCTCGCACGCACCGGCAGCACGAGCGCCCGGCCGGCCAGCGTCGCGACGCTCGGCGCGAAGCTCTGGCGCTCGCCGGCGCGGGCCCGCGTGGCGAGCTCGGTGCCCAGTTCGGCGAGCGCGGTTTCGTCGAGCTCCTGCCGGAAGGCCCGCCGCACGAGCAGCGTGCCGCGCGCGTCGTAGGCGAGCACGGTGCCGCCGATCAGCGTCGCGAGCGCCGCGACCACGGCCTCCAGCCCGCGCTCGGCGAGCACGATCCGCTCAAGCCGCTCATGTGCGGCGATCGCACGGCGCAGCACTGCGTACTGCTCGTTCACGAGCCGGCTGAAGGCGGTCTCGGTAACAGCGATGAACGGCACCTCGTAGGGAACCTCGACGAGCGGCAGCGCGCGCGCGTTCGCTGCCTCGACGATCGCTGCCGGGACCGCTCTGTGCGAAAAGCCCGTGCCGAAGCCGAGTCCGGCAAGCTGGTGGTCGGCGAGCCGGTCGACGAAGGCGCGCTGGCGCTTCGGCGTGTCGAGCTGCAAGCCGGTCGTGAGCAGCAGCTCGCCGCCCGACATCCACGGCGTCGGATCCTCGAGCTCGGAGATGTGGACCCAGCGGACCGGCGCCTCAAGCCCGGGCTCGCCCGCCAGCACGCGCAGGTCGAGGCTTCGCACCAGCTCGTTCACCGTCAGCATCCACGCCTCCTAGTCACGCTCTCCGCACTCCTACGCGCGGAACGGAGCCGCGCACATGCATGCGGCGCGTCGCCTCTTCGAGCACCGGTCGCAGCACCGCCTCGATCTCCTCGAACTGCTGTGGGCCGGCAATCAACGGCGGCGAGAGCTGGATCACCGGGTCGCCGCGGTCGTCGGCGCGGCAGATGAGGCCACGACGGAACAGCTCGCCGGAGAGGAACCCGCGCAGCAGCGTCTCGGACTCGTCGTCGTCGAAGGTCTCCTTCGTGTCGCGGTCCTTGACGAGCTCGATCGCCTGGAAATAGCCCGCGCCACGCACGTCGCCGACGATCGGGATGTCGCGCAGGGACTCGAGCATGTCGCGGAACGGCGCCTCGTGCGCGCGCACATGCTCGAGGATCTCCTCCTGCTCGTAGGCGGCGATCGCGGCCAGCGCGACCGTCGCGGCGATCGGATGGCCGGCGAACGTGAAGCCGTGCAGGAACATCTCGGTGCCCTCCATGAAGGGAGCGGCGACGCGGTCGGAGATGATCAGGCCGCCGAGCGGGGCGATCGCGCCGGTGATTCCCTTCGCGGTCGTGATCACGTCCGGCTGGTAGTCGTAGCGCTGCGCGCCGAACCAGGTGCCGAGGCGCCCGAACGAGCAGATCACGTCGTCGGAGATCATCAGCACGTCGAACTCGTCGCAGATCTCGCGGATCCGCTGGAAGTAGCCCTCAGGCGGCGTGAAGCAGCCGCCCGCGTTCTGGACCGGCTCCATGATCACGGCGGCGACCGTCTCGGGACCCTCGAACAGGATGCGGTCGCGCACGGCCTCCGCGAGCCGCATCGGATCGGAACCCTCGGGCAGGCGGTAGAGGTTCGTGTTCGGCACGTGGACGCCGCCGGGCGTGAACGGCTCGAACGGCGTGCGCAGCGCCGGAATGCCGGTCGCCGAGAGCGCGCCGAGCGTGGCGCCGTGGTAGGCGATCTCGCGCGCCACAACCTTCGTCTTGTTCGGGTGGCCGGTCAGCTTGTGGTAGGAGCGCGCGAGCTTGAGCGCTGACTCGACCGACTCGCTGCCGCCGCTCGTGAAGAAGACCCGGTTGAGGTCGCCCGGCGCGAGCGACGCGAGCTTGGCCGCCAGCTCGATCGCCGGCGGGTGCGCGTACGACCACGTCGAGAAGTAGTCGATCCGCTCGGCTTGCTCGGCCCCGGCGCGGGCGATGTCAGCGCGACCGTGGCCGAGGTTGGCGCAGAACAGCGAGGAGAGGCCGTCGAGGTAGCGGTTGCCGTGCTCGTCCCAGACATAGCAGCCGTCGCCTCTGACGATGATCGGAACCTCGGAGTCCGAGTAGGCGCCCATGCGGGTGAAGGCCATCCACAGATGCCGCTTCGCCAGGTCCTGAAGCGTGGCCGCGGCAGCCGTCGCTGGATGCCCCGTGGTCGCCATCGCGCGATCTCCTCGTCGTCCGTATGCGCCTCGACGTACAACGGTACTCCCCGTTCACGCCGCGCAGCAACCATCCCACGGGCAGAGGAGCGCTGAAGCGCTTGTACGGCGCGTACAGCTCAGGGAGGCGCTAGTGCGCCGCGGCAGGCGCCGAGACGGCGCGCACCGGCGCGGGCGTGAGCGCGGCGGCGACGATCACGAGCGCGAAGGCGAAGCCCTGCAGCACGATGCCGAAGGCGGTGCCGGGGAGCGGATCGCCGAAGACGATGATGCCGCCGAGGATGCCCGAGACGTTGGCAGCGACGCCGGTGAGCGCGATCACGGGGACCGCCTCGCCCTCCTGCAGACCCTTGGCCGAGGCGTAGAAGGCGGCGACGGACGCGGCGACGGCGACCAGCGTCCAGGGGCTCAGCAGCGCGTCGAGCAGGCCGGCCTCGCCGACGAGTCCGGTGATCGCCTTGATCGCGACGTCGGAGACGCCGAACAGGACGCCCGCGGCCGCGCCGAGCATCACGCCGTGGTGATGGTCGGGGGCGCCAATCCGCTTGCCCATGATCAGCAGCGCGCCGAACGCGACGAAGCCGGCCTCGAAGGCGATCATGCCCGGCAGTGAGAACTGCGACTGCGCGCCGTGGACGTGCGGGAGCGTGACGCCGAGCAGCACGAGCCCGAGCGCGGTGAGGCCGAGGCCCGCCCACTGACGCGGGCCGACGGCGAAGCCGAAGATCCGCTCCGCCATGATGGCGAGCAGCACGACGCCGCCTGCGAGCACAGCCTGCACGACCGACATCGGGGCGAGTGCGAGCGCGCCGACGTGGAGCCCCCAGGCGCCGACGGCCACGAGCATCCCGATCGCGAACCAGCGCGAGCCGAAGAGGCCGCGCGCCGAGCGCAGGGGGTGATGGACGTGGACGGCAGGCGCAGCGCACGCACCACGGTGCTTGTAGAGGAACGCGAGGTTCGTCGTGAAGGCGCAGGCGAGCGCGAGCAGGATGCCGAGATAGATGGTCATGAGATCAGCGGGCGTCCATCACTAGGTCGGCAGTGCTGGGCGCACGCTTGAGTTCGTCCCCTGGATGGGGACAGGGTACCGACTCACCTTCGTGGACGGTAAAGGTGGGCGCAACGCGCCAGACTGTCCACATGCCCGGACCGCCCGAGCGACCGCTGCTGCTCGTCGACGTCGACGGCGTCATCTCGCTGTTCGGCTTCCCGCTGCACGCGCGGCCGGCTGGGCGCTTCGAGATGGTGGACGGCATCGCCCACTTCATTTCGGCGAGCGCGGGCGAGCACCTTCGTCTGCTGGCGGACGCGTTCGAGCCGGTCTGGTGCACCGGCTGGGAGGAGAAGGCGAACGAGTACCTCCCGCCCGCGCTCGGGCTCGACGGGCCGTGGCCCTACCTGTCGTTCGAGCGCGCGGCGGGCCCTGGCGTGAGCACGCAGGGACACTGGAAGCTGGACGCAATCGACGCCTACTGCGGCGCGCGCCCGCTCGCCTGGATCGACGACGCGCATGGGGACGCGTGTGAGACGTGGGCCGCGGAGCGCGAGGCCGGCGGCGCGCCGACGCTGCTCGTGACGACCGACCCCGCGGTCGGCCTTACAGATCAGCAGGCGGCTGAGCTGCTGGCGTGGGCGACACAGGCGGCAGGTACGTCGGGACCGGCGCCGCGCCGAACGGCTGCTCCTTCCGCGCCCGCAGCGAGAAGTACAGCAGCGTCCCGAAGAGGGCGGTCAGCGACAGCGTGACGACCTGCAACGCGGTGTAGAGCACGAGGTAGACAACGCCGGCGTCGATCGCGTCGATCGCCCGCCCGGCCGGATAGGAGATGATCGACAGCAGGACCCAGCCGAGCAGCAACGTCCCGGCTGTGCGCCACCAGCGACCGGCGACGAGCTCCGAGCTGCGCCAGAAGGCGTTGAAGGGCCCTCGGCGCTCCATGACGGCCACCTGCGTGGCGAAGTAGCCGGCGACGAACGCCCAGATTCCCGGCACGATCAGCAGGAGCAGGCCGCCGAAAGCGAGACCGGTGTAGAGCACGACCGCCGCGATCGCGAGCGGGAAGCGCGGAGCCGCCGAGCGCAGCGCCTCGGGGACGGTCGGTATCCGGCCGTCCCCCAGGTCGCGCACGATCGTGACGTGGAGCGCGGTGACGAGCACCGGCATCAGGAAGGCGAGCGCGGCGGCTGCCGCAGCCGCGGCCAACGGGACCTGAGCAGCGCCTCCATCCGCAAGTCGCCCGGCCCATACGCCGTCGACCGCGAGCGTGACGGGCGCGACGACGACGAGCGTCACCGACAGGAACAGCAGCGCGTGCCGTGCGAACAGCACGAGCGTGGTCGCGATCAAGTCGCCCGCGTCGCGGTGCGCGTCGAGATCGAGCTGACGCTGCTCTTGCACGCGCGAAAAGCTACTTCGCGGGGCGGCGAGCAGACGCCACCAGCGCCAGAAGGGCGCCCACCACTCCGCCGACGAGCGTTGCCGCGAGGTCGGCGATCGTGTCGTAGTAGGCGCGCGCATGCGCGTCGGCGCCATAGAGCAGCGGATACTCGACCAGCTCGACGAGCAGCTCGGCGAGCGCGACGACGCCGAGGGCGAACAAGAGGACAAGCCAGAGCGGACGGATGCGGCGGCGTGCGAAGGCCAGACCGGCCGCGCCGAGCACCGCCCCGGCGACGACGTGCTGCGGGCTGCCGAGCCAGTCAGGCGACATCGGCCGCGGAGCGGTCGGCGGCCAGGGCAGCGGCTCTGCGCTGCCAGCTGGGCAGGCCCTTCTTCGCCTGCGGCCCGAGCACGAGCGCCCACACCCCCGCGAGCGGGCCGCGGATGTAGATCGTGTTCACGAGGCGGACGCCGTCGGCCGTGGGCTCCAGCTCATGCCGGTGCCCCATGCGAGCGCCGGGCAGCCGCGACTCGTCGGTGAAGACCCGCTCCGGCTCGACCTCGACGAGCGTGAAGCGGAGCCGGAGCCCGGTGCGGAAGCGGACCCGAGCCTGGGAACCGGCGCTGAAGGGGCCCAGCATCTCGGCGGATGCAAGCGCGTCGTTCCACGCAGGCCACGCGGACGCGTCGGCATAGGCAGCGGACCACACCTCGGCGGGGGTCAGGCCGGGAGCGTCAAACGTGCTCGACGTCGACCACATCGAGCGGGAACGCTAGTGAACGGCGTCCGCCACCGACGCCGATCGGGCGGGTGGCGGTGAGGATGCACGTGCCCCGGGCGGAAGCCCGGGGTGCGCGCACCCGGAGCCGACAGGACCCGCCCGCAGCAGCGCTGGGGCGGGCCCGGCCAACAAACGAATCTAGGACTCGGAACCCTCGTCCGGCACGTCAAGCTCGGCGAGCTCCTCGGCAAACCCATGCGAGTCGCCATTGCCCCCGCCGCCAATGCCGTCGAGCTCAGCCAAATCGGCCTCAAGCCCCGGGCCAAAGCCCTGCAGGCCCTCGCCGTCCGTCAGACCCAGCTCGGCCGCAAGGTCGTCGTGGTCGAGCAGGCCGACGTCGTCGATGCCACGGGGCAGCGGCTCGGCCGGCTCGATCTCGATCCGCCGGTAGCGCTTCAAACCGGTGGCAGCCGGGATCAGCTTGCCGATGATGACGTTCTCCTTGAGGCCGTTGAGGCGGTCGATCTTGCCCTCGAGCGCCGCGTCGGTCAGGACCTTCGTCGTCTCCTGGAAGGAGGCCGCCGAGAGGAACGAGTCGGTGTTGAGCGAGGCCTTCGTGATGCCGAGGATGATCTCTTCGGCCTGAGCCGGCTCGCCGCCTCTGTCCATCACCGCCTGGTTGATCTTGGCGTAGTCGTGCCGGTCGACGAAGACGCCCGGCAGCAGGTCGGTGTCGCCCTTCTGGTCGACGCGGACCTTCTTGAGCATCTGACGCACGATCAGCTCGATGTGCTTGTCGTTGATGTCCACGCCCTGCGACTTGTAGACCTCCTGGACCTCTCTGACGAGGTACAGCTCGGTCTCCGTGCGGCCGCGGATCGCGAGCAGCTCGTGCGGGTACAGCGACCCCTCGTTGAGCTGCGTGCCCGGCTCGACCTTCTGCTTGTTCTCGACGAACAGGCGCGTGCGGCGCGGGAACGTGTGACGGTGCTCGTCGCCGCCGTCGTCGGTGATGACGACGGTGAGCGCCTTCTCCGTCTCCTCGATCGAGACGGTGCCGCCGACCTCGGCGATCTTCGCGAGGCCCTTCGGCTTGCGCGCCTCGAACAGCTCCACGACACGCGGCAGGCCGTGCGTGATGTCCGCGCCGGCGATGCCGCCGGTGTGGAACGTCCGCATGGTGAGCTGCGTACCGGGCTCGCCGATCGACTGCGCGGCGATGATGCCGACCGCGTCGCCGATCTGGGCGAGGTTGCCGGTCGCCATCGAGCGGCCGTAGCAGGCCTGGCACACGCCCGTCTGCGCCTCGCACTTCAGCACCGAGCGAACCGGCACCTTGAGGCTGTCCTGGTCGCCGAGCGCCTCGATGAGTGCCGCCAGCTCCGCGCGGCCGATCTCCTGGCCGGCGCTCAGCAGCGCTCTTCTCGCCGGCGTTCTTCTGCCGAAGTCGATCGCGGCGATGCGGCCGATCAGGTTGTCGTTCGGCTCGCCGCCGCTCTTGAAGAGGCCGAGCTCGACGTAGTCCTCCGTGCCGCAGTCCGGCTCGCGGATGATCACGTCCTGGGCGACGTCGACGAGACGGCGCGTCAGGTAGCCGGAGTCGGCGGTACGGAGGGCGGTGTCCGCGAGGCCCTTGCGGGCGCCGTGGGTGGAGATGAAGTACTCGAGGACCGTCAGCCCCTCCATGAAGTTGGCGCGGATCGGCCGCTCGATGATCTCGCCCTTCGGATTCGCCATCAGGCCGCGCATGCCGGCCAGCTGGCGGATCTGCTTGAACGAGCCGCGAGCACCCGAGTTGGCCATCATGTAGATGGGGTTGAGGACGTCGAGGTGCTCCTCCATCGCCTGCGCGACCTCCTCGGTCGCGGCGGTCCACTGGGCGACGACGGCCTCCTTGCGCTCCTCCTCGGTGATCAGGCCCATGTCGTACTGGTCCTGGATCTCCGCGACCTGCGCCTCGTACTTGGCGAGGATCTCCTCCTTGGTCGGCGGCACGATCACGTCGTTCTTGGAGATCGTGATGCCGGCCTGCGTCGCGTAGCGGAAGCCGAGGTCCTTGAAGGCGTCGAGCACCTGCGAGATCGTCGGCGCACCGTATGCCTGTACGAGGTCGTCGACGAACTGCGTCGTGTCGCGCTTCTTCATCGAGCGGTTGACGAACTCGTAGGAGTTGGGGTCGAAGTCCTCGCCCAGCGTCTCCTGGATCGCGCGCTCGATCTTGTCGTTGTAGATGATCCGGCCGACCGTCGTGAGGATGTGACCGCCCTCACGCCCGAGCGGACGGAACTCCGCCAGGTCGTGGAGTCTCACGATGCCGTGCTCGTAGGACCATTCCGCCTCCTGCGCGGTCCGGTACACGTGCGGGCGCGGCGTCTGTCTCGCCGGGTCCATCTGCGCCAGCTCCTCGCCGTCCGGCCCGTACGTGAGGTAGTACGCGCCGAGGATCATGTCCTGCGTCGGCGTGGCCAGCGGCGCCCCGTGCGCCGGCGAGAGGATGTTGTTCGCCGACAGCATCAGGATGCGCGCCTCCGCCTGCGCCTCCGCGGAGAGCGGCAGGTGGACGGCCATCTGGTCGCCGTCGAAGTCCGCGTTGAACGCGTGGCAGACGAGCGGGTGAACCTGGATCGCCTTGCCCTCGACCAGGACCGGCTCAAACGCCTGGATGCCGAGGCGGTGCAGCGTCGGGGCGCGGTTGAGCAGGACCGGGTGCTCGTGGATGACCTCCTCGAGCACGTCCCACACCTCCGGGATCATCGAGTCGACCATCTTCTTGGCCGCCTTGATGTTCTGCGCCGCCTTGCGCTCGACGAGCCGCGCCATGATGAACGGCTTGAACAGCTCGAGCGCCATCAGCTTCGGCAGACCGCACTGGTGCAGGCGCAGCGACGGGCCGGCCACGATGACCGAGCGGCCCGAGTAGTCGACGCGCTTGCCGAGCAGGTTCTGGCGGAAGCGCCCCTGCTTGCCCTTGAGCATGTCCGAGAGCGACTTGAGCGGGCGGTTGCCCGGGCCCGTGACGGGCCGGCCGCGGCGGCCGTTGTCGAACAGCGCGTCGACGGCCTCCTGCAGCATGCGCTTCTCGTTGTTGACGATG